>Ga0194128_10003181_pt1 | contig 25606 bp, 20 predicted proteins | sample TA2KigCa65mmetaG_FD_148650 | JGI IMG/M metagenome (GOLD analysis project Ga0194128, IMG submission 148650) | Freshwater microbial communities from Lake Tanganyika, Tanzania - TA2015037 Kigoma Deep Cast 65m | ecosystem: Environmental > Aquatic > Freshwater > Lake | place: Tanzania: Lake... | reverse complement strand
AATGCGGATGCGTGGTCGATGGCGGCTTCGACGAGTTGCTGGGATTCTTGCCGAGCTTGGCTTCGAGTTCCGCCACGCGCGCGGTCAGCACGCGAATCTGCTCCGCCTGCCACTTGATCAAAGCAAGGACTTCAGGCGGCAGCGATGCCAACACTTCTGCCGATACTGTCGGTGGAGCATCCATGCCAACCGCAACAGTACCCGAAACCACGATTCCGAGCTATATCGACCCGTGACCGGTTACCCTGGTCTCGAACAGGCCATAGCTCTGGTAGTTGTCGCCGTAGACCCAGCGTCCTTCGGCTTGCGGCCCGGGGCGCAGGAATGCCTCGTCCCAGCGATGAAAGACCCGACCGTCACGACTCGACATGAAGACGCCGTCGGTCAAATCGGTCCCGACGCGCTCGTCGGCGGCAAGCAGCAGCTTGCGCAGAGGGACGGGATCGAGTTGCTGGACGTGCCTGGTGAGCGTGCGTGCGACGTAGCGGGTCGGGAAGCCGAACAGCACATGGGGCGCGCGAAAATACGGAGCCACCTGATTCGTGTACATCTGCTGCGGCGGCGACTGCGGATAGCTCAGGCCAACCGGGTCGGACCACGTGTGAAAGTCCTTTGAGTAGCAGACGCCGATCGAGCGCAGGCCCTTGAACTCGCCGTCGCTGAAAAAGCGAACGTACATCACGTAGCGGCCGCGCGCGGCGTCCCAGAAGGCCGTGTTGTGCGAGTCGAACGCGCCTTGCGTGACGACCGGCTTGTCGCTGAGCCTCGACCAGCGAATGCCGTCCGCCGATTTGAATGTGAGCAAGCCCTTGCTGGTGACCGTCCCGCCGATGGCCTTGTAGCGCTGATCCGGCGGACAGGCCGGGTTGGTGTCCTTGAAGGGCGCGAAGTTGTGCGTCTCCGGACTGCCACGCCAGATGATGTTGTTCTTCTTGTTGCCGCTGTTGTCCCGGGTCGCCGGCCAGTCGAACAGGCCGAGGTCCGGCCGTACCCAGTGTATGCCGTCGCGACTCTCGGCATAGCACACGACTTCCGACTGCGCTTGCCGCAACGGCGGCTTGTCGATGATGTAGCGATGGCCACGGTAGTACATCCGGTAGATCGGGCCGTCCTGGAAGACGGTCGCATAGCCGCTGGCGTTGCCCTCCCAGGGCTGATCGAACTTGAAGGCGATCTCCCGCGGTGTCGGATGATGCAGACGCAGCACCGCCTTGCCCGCGAACCGGTCGATGAGATGGCGGTCCACGAACAGCTCACGGCGCGCGCCGATGTCCGTTGCCGGCAACGATGCGCGCATGAAGGCGGCCATGTGCGCGATGGCTTCCCTGGCCTCGGGAAGCAGCGGCTCATGCGACTGGAAGACATGGAACATGCCGGGCCAGACTTCGAGCTTCACCGGGATGCCGTCCAGGCGCGCTTTCCTGGCCACGCGGATGCTGTCGTCGCGGAGCATCTCGTGCTCGCCCGCCTGGATCAGCAGCGGCGGCAGACCGCGGTAGTCGCCAAACACGGGCGAGGCCAGCGGGTTGCGCGGATCGCCCTTGCCCAGATAATGGTCCCGGAACACCGGCATGGTCCTGGCGCTGATGATGGGATCGCTGGCCGTCTTCAGGGACGCGCTGGCCAGCGTGAAATCCGTCGTCGGCGACAGGGCGATTCCAGCCGCCGGCAGCGGTCGGCGGCGGTCGCGCAGCGCCAGCAGCGTCGCCAGCGTGAGGTTGCCGCCGGCCGAGTCCCCGGCAACGAACGTGGCGCGCGCGGGTGAAGCGCCGGCCGGTCCGTTCGCTCTCATCCATTCGTGAGCGCGGACGCAGTCGTCGAGACCGGCGGGAAAGCGGTGCTCGGGCGCCAGCCGATAGTCGGGGAGCAGCACGGCACATCCGGCCGCCTTCGAGATGTGCGCCGCCAGCGCGAGATAGTAGGCGCCCGATCCGGAGACAAAACCGCCGCCGTGGATGTACAGCAGCCGCACATCGGCATCCGCGCCGGCCGCCACGACCCATTCGCAGGGCATGTCGTCGATCTTGACCTTGATGAGCTTCACGTCCTTGATCGTGGGCAGCCGTCGTGATCCCATGCCGGCCCGCAGCGCCTCGAGATTGAACTCCCTTTCGCCGAAGGGCGTCCGGTTCTTGCGTAGTTTTTTCAGGTACTCGATGCCGGCGTGCGAGACGTCGCGCTTCATCAGTTCCGGGACGGGTTCGTCTGCCCGGATGCACCAGGGTGCGAATGCCAGCAACGATGCAAGTCCCACGGCGGTCAAGGTGCGTCTCATGGCGTACGTCCTGAGAGAATGGGTTTCGATCTACGAGCAGCGACCGTCAGGTGCCCGCCCGGCCCCAGGGCTCGTGCGAACTACTCTGGTTTTACTCGGGCACTGGGTACAAGCAACCTATGCCAGTCGTTGGGGAGTGCCGATTGCCTATTCCCGCCTTCTCGGCACTTCATACACTCTCACCAAAGGATTTCTCTCCTTCAAGGAGGACCGCATGTCCGAACCCATTCTGGGCATCGACCTTGGCACGACGAATAGCGAAGTGGCCGTGGTGCGTGACGGGCAGCCGCACGTGTTTGCCGAGGACGGCGATCCGATCTTGCCCTCGTTCGTGGGTCTTTCCGAGGACGGCCGGCTGCTGGTGGGCAAGGCGGCCCGCAACCAGTGGGTGCTCGCTCCCGAGCGGACCATCAAGTCGATCAAGCGCAAGATGGGGCAGGACGTGAAGATCCGGCTGGGCGATCAGGAGTTTCGCCCGCAGGAGATCTCCGCGATGATCCTGCGGGCGCTGCGCGATCGGGCCAGCGCGCAGCTGGGCGTGCCGGTCCGCAAGGCCGTCATCACCGTGCCGGCATACTTCAACGACGCCCAGCGCCAGGCGACGCGCGAGGCCGGTGAACTGGCCGACCTGGAAGTGGTCCGCATCCTCAACGAGCCGACGGCCGCGTCGCTCACCTACGACCCGAGCCAGCGTGAGCTGCAACGCGTTCTGGTCTATGATCTCGGCGGCGGCACGTTTGACGTGTCCATTGTCCAGTCGCAGGAGGGTGTCATCGAGGTACTCGCCAGCCATGGCGACACCGCCCTGGGCGGCGACGACTTCGACGACCTGTTGCTCAAGCACGTCGTGGATAAATTCAAGACGGAGCACGATGTGGACCTGTCCGGCAACCTGGCGTCGCGCGCTCGCGTCCTGCGGGCCGTCGAGGCGGCCAAGCGGCAGCTGTCCTACCATCCCTTCGCACGCATCGAGGAGGAGTTCATTGCCGAGAAGAACGGCCAGGCGTTGCATCTCAATGTCGAGATCAGCCGCGAGGAGTACGAGGCGATGATCCGGCCGATGCTGGACCGGACGATGGACTGCGTGCAGCGTGCCCTCGATGATTCACGCGTCGTCGGCTCGGCCATCAACAAGGTCGTCCTGGTCGGCGGCAGCACGCGCACGCCGTTGATCTCGCGGCTGCTCGAAGAGCGACTGGGCCAGCCGACGCATCAAGAGGTCAATCCGGACCTGTGCGTCGCCATGGGCGCCGGCATCCAGGCGGCCATGATGGGTGGCGCCAGCGTGGGCCCGGTGCTCGTCGATATCACGCCCCACTCCATGGGCATCAAGTGCCTCGACCTGTTGCAGGGCTTCGACTTCCCGTTCCGATTCGCTCCCATCTTGAAGCGCAACACGCCGCTGCCCGCCTCGCAGAGCGAGATTTTTCACACGGTCCACGACAACCAGGACGCGGTGGAAATCGATGTCTACCAGGGCGAGCGCGAGGACGTGCGGCAGAATTACCAGGTGGGCAAGTTCACGATCTCGGGGCTGTCGAAGGTGGCCGCCGGTAATCCCCTGGTCGTGCAGCTTGACCTGACTCTCGATGGCATCCTGAAGGTCTCGGCTCGGGAGCGCGCCACCGGCCTGCAAAAGCAAATCACCATCGAGAACGCCCTCGCCAAGTTCGAGCGCGAGGAGCGCGATGTGGCCCGGCAGCGGCTTGACCGGCTCTGGAACAACGTCGAGCGCCCCGAGGCGGACTACCCTGCCGATGAATGGTCCGACGATGCGCCGCCGAGCCGTGAAGCGCCCGAACTGGTCGCCGGCCCGCGCGAGGGGCAGCGCGAAACCGTGCAGGCCCGCGCCCTTCTCGAAAAGGCCGAACGTCTCGTCGGCAATCTCAACGCCGAGGACAAGGAGGAAGTTGATCGCCTGATGGAGCAGCTGCGGACGGCCCTCACCGATCGCAAGTGGAACGACGTGACCAGCGCCTGCAACGAACTGAGCGATATCCTGTTCTATCTGGAAGAAGTATGACGCTGCGCTGCCCGGTGTGCCGGGCCGACAACGCCGCGCCGGCCACGTGCCGTCGCTGCCGGGCCGACCTGTCGTTGCTCTGGTCGCTGGAGGGGCGGCGGCACCAGCTGCTTGCCGGGTGCCGCGCCGCCGTCGGCGCCGGCCGCGCCGACGAGATCCTGCGCCACGCCCAGGAGGCGCATGCGCTGCGCCACGACGAGGACTCACGCATGTACCTGACGCTCGGCCATCTGCTCGAGCGCAACTTCCTCGACGCTTTACGCACGCTGTGCACCGCCTCGAATAGTCAGGCACCTCAGGCGGCGCCCCGGGTTCCGCGCACGGAGGGGCCGCACGACCTCTCGTCGCCGCCCGCCCGCGAATGGTGAACCGGTGAGTGAATTCAGCAGCCATGTCGGCCAGCCGGACCAGCTCTTCAAGCAGATTGTGGCGCATTACGACGTGCCGGCTTTCGCCCGCCGAGCCCGCCGGGTCGAGGAAGCGCACGCGGAACTTCTCGAGCGCTGTCGGGCCCAGCGCGAGGAATGGCTCGAGGTCGTGCGCTTGCGCGTGCAGCACCTGTGCACTTCCGGGAATACTGACGAAGAGCTTTGCGAGCTGGCCGCGGCGCTCGGGGTCCCGTTGTCGGCGGCCGGGGCGACGAACGGCCAGCGCCAGTCGCAGCGGGCCCGTGCCGCGCTGGTTGACAGCATCGAACGCTTCAATCGCCGCTGGACAAAGTTCCTGGATTCGCTCGATCTCGGCCCGCTGAATCGCCTGCGCGAGGACTACAATCGCTACTACCTGCTGGAGAAGGAATGTGCCCTGCGCTCGGCGCGGCTAGCTCGCGTCGGCTTCGTGCCGTTGCGGCCGATTGGCAGACACGACCTGGCCGCGCAGTTTCCGATCTTGCTCGTTCCTGGGCAGCCGAGAAACTGACATGCCGGCCCCGGCCCATGCGTGTGCCGGCAGTGCCGTTGCAAAGACGATCAGAGGGTGATGGGTGCCGGCATCGCTCTTGACGCTGCCACCCTTGCCACCGCTACCCTTGCCACCGCCGCCTTTACCGCCGCCGCCACCCTTGCCTCCTGCACCTTTGCCGCCACCGCCTTTACCGCCGCCCTTTCCTCCGCCATTGCCGGGCTAGCCCTTGAACTGTGGCGGCACGGGCTTGCCCTGAAATTTCGGCATCGTCGGTGCCGGCGGCGGCTTGGCCGTCGTCCGACGGGTCTTGCCCTTGGGCGCGTCAACCTTGATGGAAATCGGCGCCGTTCCGGTCGCGGCGGCCTGGGCCCGCGTCTCCGATTCGCGGCGGTTCTGGCTCATGAGTCGAAACTGGTTCGCCTCCCTGCGATGATCGGCTATCTGGACGTTGGTGACCTGCTGCAGCTTGATGTTGCCGCCGCGCCACTGATTGACCGGGGCGCCGATCTTGATGGCGTTGCCGCCGACGACCTGCTTCTGCTGCGAGAGCGTCCGCGGGGGGACCGGGAGCTTGCCATCGCGCCGTCCGGCATAGACCGAGCGCAGCTGGTTGTCCCAGCGCGGTTCGTTGCGGTTTTGCCAGCGATAGTAACTGTAAATCGGGTCCTGGAAGCGATCGCCGATGCGATAGTCGATCCACGGGACGAATCCCTGGGCCGCGTAGCCGGGGCGGTAGTAATCGCCGAAGTAATACCGGCCGCCGGCCACGCGGGTGAATAGCGAGCCCAGCAGGAAGTCGCCATACAGCGCATAGCTGGGACGATAGGAAAAGCCCGGCTGCGCCAGCAGTTGCGGCCCAATCAGCGCCGGCGCAAACAGCAATCCGCGGCGATGGAAATCATGATCCCAGAAGCCGTCGTTGAAGACGTAGCCTGCCGGAGTCAAGAAGTAGCGGGCCGGCGTCCACACCCAGCCCGGACGGTAACCGAGCCAGAAGCCGGGCCGCCACCAGTACTGCTGCCTCTGGAACACCCAGCAACCTGGCACATAGTAGCTGTCTTCGGCCGGCGCAGGCGCTACCGCTTCGGGAATCGGGTCCGGTGGAACTGGGTACAGCGGCACTTCCGTCTGGTCGTCGGGGCCCCAGTAACCGGGAACCCAGGCCCAGCCCTCATCAGTTTGATGCCAGTAGCCGGGCACCCAGCGCCGGCCAGGCGGCTCATCGCGCCACAGGCCGCTCACCCACACGAAATCCTCGCGTTCGTCTTCCCAGGCCCAGTAACCGGGTATCCATTGAACGTCGGCGCCAGCCGGCTTTTGCTCGGGCGGCAGTTCGGGAACCGGCTCGGGCGGCCTGCGCGGGACCACGGGCGGCGAACCGGGCCGGCGTATTACCGGCTGCGCAAACGCTTCATGGATCGGGCCGCGCGTCAGCACCTCTGGATCTCGGCTGGATCTCTCCTGTCCCAGGATCCCACCGCTCGAGGGCAGACCAAGGACGGCAAGCGCCACGCCAGCCGCTGAACATGCGAGGAGTGTTCTCATTTTGAACTCGTTGCTTCGAGGGACGGCACGCTGGTACAAGGCGAGACAGCGAATCGCGTGCCCGGGCATACAAACCGCGGCGGATTTCGCGAAGATCAGGACTCGGGCTGGTTGGGCACGACATCAGCGTTTTCGACGTGCTGTTCCACTCGTGACTTTGAGCGAAGGCTTGCCCATGATTCGGCATTCCGTTGCCCTGAAGAACTCGCTTGGCGGCCAGGCGTGAGCCGACCGGGCCCGTGTTTCGGGCAACGCAATATGATAGAATGCCGACTACGAGTGGATGCGGAGGCTTCTCGATGAACATTGCCGCGTGCCTGATGATCGCGTCCAGCGCCGCCGCACAGCCGGCCGTCAGCGCACGCGACGCCGATTTCTTCGAGGCCCGGGTGCGGCCTGTTCTCGTCGAGCACTGCTTCAAGTGCCATGGCCCGAAAAAGCAGAAGGGCGGGTTACGGCTGGATTCTCGGGCGGCCGTCATCGAGGGGGGAGATACCGGGCCGGCGCTGGTTCCCGGCAAGCCGGGCGACAGCCTGCTCGTGCAGGTCCTGCGCCACGATGGGCCGATCAAGATGCCGCCGGACCGCAAGTTGCCGCAGGCCAGCATCGAGGCGCTTTCGGTCTGGATCAAGATGGGCGCCCCCTGGCCGGCGGACAAGAACCCCGCGAAGACCACGATGCGCGACGCCTGGAAGCGGCACTGGGCGTTTCAACCGATCGGCAATCCGCCGACGCCCGCGGTCAAGAAGGCGGACTGGCCGGCCAACTCCGTTGACCGCTTCGTCCTGGCGCGGCTGGAAGACAAGGGGCTGTCACCGTCGCCCGCTGCCGACCGCATCACGTTGCTGCGCCGCGCAACCTTCGACCTCATCGGCCTGCCGCCGACGCCGAAGGAGATCGACGACTTTCTTGCCGATAACTCCGCCGACGCCTTTGCCCGCGTGGTGGAGCGCCTGCTGTCGTCGCCGCATTATGGCGAGCGCTGGGGCCGGCACTGGCTCGATGTGGCACGCTATGCCGACACCAAGGGCTACGTCTTCTTTCAGGACTCGAGCTTCACCTGGGCCTACACCTACCGCGATTATGTCATCCGTGCGTTCAACGACGATCTGCCTTTTGATCAGTTCATTCGCGAGCAGCTTGCCGCCGATTTTCTGGTGGGCAAGGCGAGCGATCGCCGCGCGCTGGCGGCCCTCGGCTTCGTCACGCTCGGCGGGCGCTTCATGAACAACCAGCACGACATCATCGACGACCGCATCGACGTCGTCACGCGCGGCCTGATGGGCTTGACCGTGTCCTGTGCCCGCTGCCACGAACACAAGTACGACCCGGTGAGTGCGAAGGACTATTACGCGCTTTACGGCGTGTTCGCGAGCTGCCTGGACCCGGAGGTGCCGCCGCTGTTCGAGCCGCCGCCCGCGACCGATGTTTATCTCAAGTTCGACAAGGAGCTGAAGACCCGCGAGAAGAAGCTGCAGGATTTCATCGACGGGCGTATGAACGACCTGGCCCGGACCGCGCGCGTGCGCGCCGCCGATTACCTGCTCGCCGCCCATGCCCTGCGCGGCCAGCCCGGCTCCGAGGAGTTCATGCTCATCGCCGACGGCAAGGACCTGAATCCCACCATGAGCCAGCGCTGGAAGGCATTCATCGAACGCTACCGGCAGACCAGCAACCCGGTCTTCATCCCGTGGAGCCTGTACAGCGATCTGCCGAAGAAGGAGTTCGCGGCCAGGGCGCCCGCCATCACCGCCAGCCTGGCAACAAGGAAGGACGTCAATCCGATCATCGCGAGGGATTTGCTCGCCAAACCGCCGGCATCCATGAAGGAGGTTGCCCAGCGTTATGGCGAGACGCTCAACGCCGTCGAGCAGGAATGGCAGACGTTGAAAAAGGCGGGCAAGCGCCTGACCGATCCGGACAAGCTGGCCTTGCACAAGATCTTTCATGGCAGCGACGCAGCCCCCGACCTGAAACCCGGCACGTTCAACGATCTGCAGCTGCTGCCCGATCGGGCATCGCAAGGTGTCTTCCAGAACTTGCGGAAGGAAGTCGAGAAGTGGCGGGCGACCGGGCCGGGAGCGCCGCCGCGGGCCATGGTGCTGGAAGACCTGCCCTCCCCCCGGCAGGCGCGCGTCTTCATCCGCGGCAATCCCACCAACCTGGGAGAGACGGTGCCGCGGCGCTTCGTCAGCTTCCTCGCCGATGGCCAGGCACGACCTTTCAAGAACGGCAGCGGCCGGCTCGAACTGGCTCAGGCCATCGCCAGCCGCGATAATCCGCTCACTGCCCGCGTCATTGTCAATCGCGTCTGGCTCGGGCATTTCGGCACGGGACTGGTGCGGACTCCCAGCGACTTCGGCCTGCGCAGCGACCCGCCCAGCCATCCGGAACTGCTCGATCACCTGGCGACTTGCTTCATGGACAGCAACTGGTCGCTGAAGAAGTTGCACCGGCTCCTGATGCTCTCGAGGACGTATCAGCAGAAGAGCGACGAGCGTGCCGACGCTCAGGCCGCCGATCCGGAGAATCGCCTGCTGTGGCGGATGCCGCGCCGCCGGCTCGATTTCGAGTCCCTGCGCGACGCCATGCTGGCGACGGCCGCTCGGCTTGATCCAAAAGTCGGCGGGCCATCCGTGGGCGACATCACCGCGCCGGCCTCCACCCGCCGCACGCTTTACGGACACCTCGACCGCTTGAACTTGCCGGGCCTGTTCCGCACCTTCGATTTCCCGAACCCGGACGCCACCAGCCCGCAGCGCGACGTGACCACGGTGCCGCAGCAAGCGCTGTTCCTCATGAACAACGCCCTCGTGCAGGAATGTTCGCGCAATCTGCTACGCCGCCCGGAGATCGCCGGCGAGAAAATCGCGGCCCGCAAGGTGGAACGGCTGCATCGCCTGCTCTATGGCCGGATGCCGCTGGCCGCTGAGCAAGCGCTGGCCCGCGAATACCTCGCCGCCGAGAATCACAGCGACGCTGTCTGGCAGCGCTACGCACAGGCACTGCTGCTGGCAAACGAGTTCGCGTTTGTGGACTAGCCTGGCTTGATGGTGTATTCGGGAGGGCGAGGCTGGGCTGATGAAAAACCAGGCGTTCCGTCATCCCGGATTTGTTGCGCTTGGCAGTGTCTCACAGCCCCGTTCCACGGGGCTTTCCGCGAAGCGGTTTAGGCCCGCCGTTGACGGCGGGTACAACGGTTCGCAAGTCCATTTCCCTAGCCCCGTTCTACGGGGCTTCTCGCGGTTCGGCTTGAGCGCTGTATTCAGCGGCTGAAGCCGAACCGCGAGAAGGCCCGTGAACGGGCCTGATGCTTTTCTGTCGTCTGCGACAACCCGCCGTGAACGGCGGGCCTAAACCGCTTCGCGGCAAGCCCCGTGAACGGGGCTAAGCGGGGCAACAATCCCATGACGAAGTCGATTGCGCCTTTCGCTTCAATCTTCCATGCTTTTCATCAGCCCAGGGCGCGGCTCCTGCCGAGCCGCCGCCTGGTCCCCGGCGTGAACGCAACTCCCGGCTGATTACGCGCGGTTCACGGCTCGGCAGACGTTCTACCCATCAATCGATCCGCGACAACTCCAGCCCGGCTGTCTCCCTCGAATGAACCGGTTGCCCGTTCACAAGCACTTGGCGCACCTGTAGCTCACGATCCAGCACGACGAGATCGGCCAGCTTTCCCGCGGCGATGCTGCCCAGCCGGTCGTCCACGCCGGCAATGCGTGCCGGAGTCAGCGAGGCCATGCGCACGACCTCGGCGAGGGGCGCGCCGGTGAGGCGGAGAAAGGTGCGCAGCATGTGGTCCATGCCGGCCACGCTGGATGCCAGCGCCGTGCCGCTGGGCAACAAGCCGACATCGTCGCGCTTGATCATCGGTTCGCCGCCGTCCAGAGGTCCGATCAGATAAGGGCCGTCGGGCATGTCCAGGGCGCGGTTGCAATCGGTCACCAGCGCCAGCCGGTCCGGGCCCTTGATCTTGTAAGCAAGCTGCAGCAGTTCCGGCTCCAGATGCTTGCCGTCGGCGATGATCTCGGTGGTCAATTCGTCGAAGAACAGCGTGGCTTCCATGACGCCGCCGCGCATCGGATACGTCTGCGTCAGCCGCAGCCGCGCCCGATCGGACATGGCGCAAAACAGGTGATCGATGTGACGGACGCCCCAGTCGACGGCCGCACGCATCTGGGCAAAGGTGGCGAACGAATGGCCGACGTTGCAGCGGACGCCCCTGGCCCGACAGGCGCGAACGAAGCCCTCGGCGCCGGGCAATTCGGCGGCCACGCTGGCAGTCGTGATGGCATTCGCGAAGGCCAGGTACTGCTCATATTCGTCGGGCACGGGGTTGCGGACGTGTGCCCCGGGATGGGCGCCGCGTGCATCGAAGTTGAAGTACGGGCCGTAAAAATGGGCGCCGATGACGCGCGCGCCGCCGCTGTCGCCGCGCTGAAATCGGCGGCACAGCTCCAGAACGGCGAGGCACTGGTCGTGCCGGGCCACCGTGGTTGTCGGCAGCAGCGCCGTGGTCCCGTGCCGCGCGTGCGCCTTACAGATGCCGCGAAACGCGTCCGCCGTCCCGTCCATGAAATCGTGGCCGTCGCCGCCATGCACATGCAGATCGACAAAGCCGGGGGCCAGGAAGCCGCCGGCCAGATCGATGACGGTGTCGCCGGGCCAGGGCTTGTCCACGCCCACGCTCACGATCCGCGCGCCGGCAATGCGCACGACGGCATCCGCGAGGATTCGATCCGGCAAGACGATCTGACCACGAAAAGCAAGCATCGCAGCGGCTCCGGTGGGAAGCGTGCCCGGAACTCTTGCGAGTTCCGATACCTTCCCATACCAATACATACAAGTAACCGCGACCGCGACCATCGACGAACCCGGGTCCACAGGAGATGCCGCCATGAGACATTTGCTCTTCGCCGTGCTGGCCGTGACGCTGGCCTGCCTGTCCGGATCGGCCTTCTCCGCCGACGACAAGGACGAGGGCTGGGTGCAGCTGTTCAATGGCAAGGACCTGACCGGCTGGAAGACGCATCCCAAGGCGCCGGGCAAATGGATCGTGGAAAAGGGCATCCTCATGGGCCGCGGCAAGAACGTCAGCCATCTGTTCAGCGAGCGCGGCGACTACACGGACTTCCATTACCGCATCGAGGCCAAGATCAGCGACAAGGGCAACAGCGGGCAGTACTTCCGAACGCAGTTCGGTCCCGGCTATCCCAGGGGCTACGAGGCGCAGATCAACAGCACCTTCCCGGACCCGCAGAAGACCGGCAGCCTGTACGGCTTCGTCCGCATCACCGAGATGCTGGTCCCCGCCGACACCTGGTTCACCCAGGAGGTCATCGCCAAGGGCAACCACATCGTCATCAAGGTCAACGGCAAGAAGACGGTCGATTACAAGGACGCGAAGAACACCCACACGAAGGGGCATTTCGCCATCCAGCAGCACGGCCCGGCCCCCGGCTCCGATGAATCGATCATCATGCTCAAGAAGATCGAGGTCAAGGAACTCAAGTAAGCAAGAGAAAGGACAGAGAAATGGCCAAGGTGACGAAGATCAAGCCGAAAACCAAGCGCAAGCGGCTGCGCATCAAGCGAAAGCGCTTGCGGGCGAAATAACCAGGCGGGAGCCCACGCATGTCGCAACCTGAATCTTCCGGGGCGCCGACCAAGGAGCAGCTCAAGGCCGCCTTCAAGGCGTTCAAGAAGCGTTTGAAGAACCTGCGCCTCGACGAGGAGTCCAACCTCAACTTCCGGCCCACCAGCGCCGGACGCCGGTCCGAGATCGTCGCCATCACGCCGCCTGCGCAGTTCGACCAGAACATCTGGGACGAACTCGCCAGGCAAGGCAAGATCAAGCCGGCGGGACAGGGGACATACGAGCTGATCGATAATTCGTGAAAGTCTTCACTCGGACCTCATGGCCGACGTTGATGCTTATCGAAACATACTGATACAATCTCTCCAACGGTGCGGCGCCCGCCCACAGGCTCTTTGTAATGCCTATCCAATCCGCCCTCATTCCATCCAATACAGGCTAGGCTTTCTCCCACCAACCGCCCGACGCTGATTCATCGTGGTTGAAAAATACGGAATGCGGCGTGCTCAGGCCGCCGTGGATAGATCGGTGGGCGGTTTCTTGCTGGCTGCCGGCGGCGTGTGCTTCCAGAGGCGATGCAGCCAGAGGTACTGCGTCGGATCTTCGCGCACGACGCGCTCGATGCCGTCCATCAAGCGCTGCGTGATCTGCTGAGCGGCGTCCGGCGAGCCGGCGTAATCTTGCGGATCGATGACGTCCGGGATCCGGACGGCGCACTTCATGAGCCCGCCGTGTCGATAGCCCAGCAACACGACAATCAGGGCGTTGTGGCGCCGGCTGAGATGGGCGATGGCCTTGCTTGCCGAGGCGGGGCGGCCGAAGAAGTTGACGAACAGGCCGCGCGGGCCGGCATCCTGGTCGCCCACCGTGCACACCGTGCCCCCCTCTGTCAATACGCGGCGCATCTGGTTGAGGTCGCCGTGCTTGTTCAGGATGTCATGTCCGTGCCGCATGCGGAACCTGCGCGACAGTTCTTGCAGGTGCGGATTGTCCAGCGGCCGGGTGACGATGTCCATCTTCACGCCGGACAGTGCGATCAGGTAAGCGGCCATTTCCCAGACGCCGAGATGGGCGGACGTCAGAATCACCGGCCGGCCTGTTCGCCGTGCCTCGTGCAAGCGCTGCAGCTCGTTGATGGGAGCATACTTCTGCCAGTTGTGCCGATGCAGCTTGCGATACATGAGCGGCAGTTCCATGAGGAACAACCCGAAGTGCTCGTAGACCTGGCGCACCATGCGCTGCAGCTGCTCGTCGCTGTAGCGCCCGGGAAAGGCATGCCGCAGATTTTCGATGGCCACGTTGCGATGCCGGCGGTCGAGGCGGCAGGCGAGCCGCGACAGGCCGCGCACCACGGCGATCGCCCAGTCCTCGCGCAGCGCTTCGACCGCCCAGCTCATGGTGCGAACCGCGAAGTATTCGGCCCAGTCTCGCAGGCGGCTACGCCGAGGCGCCATGATTCGTTCCTCCAACGTGGCGACAAGCTGCCAGCCTGTCAGCCAGGCGCATCCAGTTTCCACGTGCTACATGCCTGCAAGCTGGCAGCTTGCGGCTACGCGGCGGTACGCTCCAGCGGCACCGGCCAGTTCGGGATGACGCGCTCGCCCCTGGCACGTGCCTCGGCCACGCGCGACGCCTCGTCCATGGCGAGCTGGACTTTCTCGTGGTAGGACTCCAGCGCCTTCTTGCCGCAGCGCTCGGGGACGCGGATCACCGGGCCGGCGACGCAGAAAATATGGCTGAAGGGCTTGGGCAAGCACAGCCGGTCCCAGCTCTTCAAACGCCAGCAGGCCGCGAAGCCGACGCCGATGGGCACGATGGGCATCTGCGACCACGAAGACAGATACACCAGGCCGCGCTTCACTTCGCGGCGTGGCCCACGCGGGCCGTCCGGCAGGATGATCAGGTGAGACGAGTCGCGAATCTTGAGGACTTCCTCGATGGCCTCGCTGCCGCCGCGCGTCGACGAGCCGCGAATGGTTCCCATGCCGTAGTAATGGCCAAGCTGGGCGATGAGTTCGCCGTCGCGATGATGGCTGATGAGGCCGGTAACCGGGATGGTCGATTTCACGGTGGGCACGAGCAGCATATTTTCGTGCCACATGGTGTAGATGAACGGCTTGCGCGTCTTCGGCTTGCGCGGATCGGTCGGCTGCCCCTGAGAGTCAAAGGTGGTGCGAATCGTGCTCATCCACGCCCAGACGAGCCGGCTGCCGACGGTCGTCACCGCCTTCAGCAGTCGGGGATTGCGCAGCTTCACCAGTCTTCCTCCTTCGCGAATCTCCAGGCCGATTCCGGTCAGCTTATAACGGATTTTGCGCAGCCGGGGAAGATGAATCACATCCGCAGCAGGCTGTCACCATGTGACACATCGCCGGCGTGGCGCAATTGGGTCCTGGAGCGACTTCGAGCATTAATGAGACGAGGTACTTGAAACAGCGCCTTCCAGCGGCTTTAATCCGGTTATGGAGAACCGAGAAGCCATGGGCGAGATTGCCCGCCGCTTCGGCGCTGGCGAAGCGGACGCCGCCGAGTTGCTGTTCGCGCGTTATGGACAGCGGCTCATCCGTCTGGCCGAGCAGCAACTCAGCCACAGACTGGCGGGAAGGCTCGACGGCGAGGACGTGGTTCAGTCGGTGTTTCGTACGTTCTTCCGGCGCAGCGCCGGCGGCGAATTTCAGATCGATAACTCCGCGCAGATCTGGCGGCTGCTGGTCAAGATCACGGTGATGAAGGCGCGGGCCAAGGGGCGCTGGCACACGGCCGACAAGCGCAACGTCGCCGCCGAGGCTGCCGCCGGCGATGCGTTCCTCGTCGATGCCCTCGCTCATGAGCCCGGACCCGAGGAGGCCGTCATCCTCATGGACCAGATTGAAGCGATGCTGGCAGGCCTGCCCTCCTTGCACGGCCGCATCCTCGAGTTGCGCTTGCAAGGCCACGGCGTGCAGGACATCGCCCGCCAGCTGAACATCGCCCGGCAAACCGTCTATCGCGCCCTCGACCTGCTGCAAGAACGTCTCGCGAAAACGTAGTGTGCCGACAAGCTGCCAGCTTGTCAAACTTCGTGGTCGCATCCGGATCGCCATGATTCAGGCCGGCAAGCTGGCAGATTGCGGCCACGACGACAAGCCCATGCCCGCATTCTCCGCACACCTGGCCGGCCTTTGCGAGAAGGATCGTATCCAGCTCGAATCCTGGCTTGCAGAGTTTGACGAAACCTGGCGCGACGGCCATGTCGATGCCTGGGCGAAAAAGCTCGCGGGCCATCCACTCCGCCGTCCCGCCCTGCTGGAGATGATCAAGATCGAGCTGGAGCGGCAATGGTGCAAGGGCCGCCGTTCGGTCCTGGAGGCCTATCTCAAGAGCTACCCGGAACTGGGCAGCGCGGCGACCGTGCCCGTCGAACTGATCCATCTCGAGTTCGAGCTGCGCAGGGAGCATGGCGCGCCGGCAGGCCCGGATCTCGTGGACCGGCGCTTTCCCGGTCGCCGCACGGAGCTTGAGCAGCTGGAACGACTTGCCCGGCAAGACGACCCCGGCCCGGCCATTCGTCAGGCAGCGCATGAAAGCCTGGCCGATCCCAACTCGACATTGAACGATGATCGCGTCGTCGTCATGCCCGCCAGCTTGCCGGAGCAATTCGGCCGCTACCGTATCTTGCGCAAGCTCGGCCGCGGCGGCATGGGCTCCGTCTACCTGGCCCATGACACGCAGCTGGATCGCCGCGTCGCGCTCAAGGTGCCGCACTTCCTGCCGACCGACGATCCAGACATCCTGGAGCGATTCCACCGGGAGGCGCGCGCGGCGGCCACGTTGCAGCACGCCCATATCTGTCCCGTGTACGACGTGGGCGCCCAGGCCGGGATTCACTACCTCACCATGGCCTTCATCGAAGGCAAGTCGCTGGCGGATGTCATCAAGGAGGCGAAGGTCCTGCCGCAACGGCAGGCGGCCGGCTGGGTGCGGCAGCTTGCCCTGGCGCTGCAGGAAGCCCACGACATGGGCGTCATCCATCGCGACCTGAAGCCGGCCAACATCATTATAAATCAGCGCCAGGAGCCCGTGGTCATGGACTTCGGCCTGGCGCGCAGGGCGCACGCTGGTGACATTCAGTTGACACATGCCGGCTCGGTCCTGGGCACGCCGGCGTACATGTCTCCAGAGCAAGTCCGAGGTGATCTGCCGACCATGGGCCCTTGCTGCGACATCTATAGCCTGGGAGTGATTCTCTACGAATGCATCACGGGCCGGCCTCCTTTCATCAGCCCCGGCATGGGCATCCTGACGCAGATCCTGAACGATGAGCCCGAACCCGCCTCGCGGCTGCGGCCCGATCTCGACCCGGAACTGGATCGCATCTGCGCCAGGTCAATGGCGAAGCGGATCGAGCAGCGCTATCCGACCATGAAGGCACTGGCGGCCGACCTGGGCGACTATTTGACTCCCTCGGTCGTGCTGGCGCCGCCACCGCTGCCGGCCGGTAACGTGGTTGCGGCGCTGCCGGTTGCAGCCAGTCCGGTTCCGGCGCTTCCGGGTTCGGCGCTGCCCGTGGCGGCCATTGCGGCCGGCCCGCCGCCGCAGGCGATTCCGATTCTAGCGGCAACGCCCCCTCCGCAGCGAGCCCTGCCATCGGACAGCGGCGTCGCAAGTGCCTGGGGAAGAATAGGCCCTTCCATTCGATCGCGCTGGCGCTGGCTCGCGCGGGTTGCGGCCGGCGTCATCTTCGTGATCCTGCTCATCGCCCTGTTCGCCTCTCGAGCCCCCAGCCCGGAAGCGCGGCGGCAATCGGCCGACCTCGAGCTTGACAAGGGCAAGCTGGCTCTTCAGGCCAGGGATCTGCCCACGGCCGTGGCGGCCTTTTCCAGGTCCATCGAGCTCGATCCCGATCGGGCGGAGACCTATCATCTGCGCGGTCGCGCCTACCTGCAGCAGCGTGAGTTCTCGCTGGCGATTGCGGACTTCACGCATTGCCTGGATTTGCAGCCCCGGCAGACCGACGTCATCGTCGATCGCGGTCAGGCCCGCGCCGGCCGGCATGATCTCGGCAAGGCCCTTGGGGACCTGAACGGGGCGTTGCTTCTCGATCCCGGCCGGCCGGACGCCCTCGTCGCGCGTGCCAGGGTCTACCTGGAGCGTGGCTTCATTGAAAACAAGTCGAGCGACTACGCCAAGGCCATCGTTGATTGCGACAGCGCGCTTCGCAGCGAGCCTGGTCTGCCCGTTGCCCATGCCGTCCGCGGCGCGGCCCATGCCCAGCGTGGTGACTTCGCCAGGGCCATCGCGGACTGCGACGAGGCGCTCAAGCTGGACGACAAGCTGGCGCTGGCCTACGCGGTCCGCGGCGGAGCCATGCTCGACAAGAAGGATCACAAGCAGGCGTTGCAAGATTGCGACCGCGCCCTGACGCTGGATCCAGCGCTGGTCGAGGGATATCTTGCGCGCGGCCAGCTGCGGCAGATCGAGCGCCGCCACGACAAGGCGCTGGCCGACTACGACAAGGCCGTGCAGGTCGATGCTCGCGACGCCATCGCTTATCTGCGCCGCGGCCTGCTTCGCTACCTGTTGCGCGAGGACGGACTGGCGATCAAGGATTTCGACCAGGCTATCAACCTGCAGCCAACCTTCGCGCTGGCGTTCAATGCGCGTGCCAACGCCTACAGCTTCATGCGGAACCATGACGCCGCCCTGGCCGATCACAACCAGGCCCTGGCGCTGAATCCTGGCCGGACCATCTTCCTGGTCAACCGCGGGCTCACGTACATGCGCAAGAAGGACTTCGACCGGGCCACGGCCGACATGAAACAGATCATCGACACGCCGCCGTTCGACGCTGCCGGTTACTACGGTCTGGGACTCATTTACCACCGGCAGAAAAAGCTCAAGGATGCCGAGATTCAATTCAGCAACGCCATCGCGCAGGCGGCGGATCGTGTCGACTATCGTGCCGCTCTGGGTAGCCTGCTCATCGACATGAAGGAACTGGACCGTGCGGCCGAGAGTTTCCAGGAAGGCTTGAAACGCGACCCGGGTCACGCCGGCTGCCTGGGGGGCATGGGCCGGCTCCTGGGCACGCGCGGCAAGCACGCCGAGGCGATCGACTACCTGACCAGTGCCATCAAATCCGACAGCCGTGACCCGGTTTTCTTTCTCGAGCGTGCACGTGCTTACGAGGCGCTGGGAGACGCGAAGAAGTCGCTCGACGACTTGAACCACGCCGCCAAGCTGCAACGGGACCAGGCGGCGCCGTCCACGGAACTCACGGCACGAGATTACCATGGCCTTGGCAAGGCGCATGCCGCCCACAACAGTTTCCAGGACGCAGTCAAGTACTTCACCCAGGCCATTACCCTCGATGCCACCGAGCCGGCCTACTACCTGGACCGGGCAGCCGCATACGCGAAACTCGGCGACGCGGCGCGGGCAGACCAGGACCGGGCCACAGCGCGGAAGCTAACGCGAAAATAGAATGGGCACGCGGCTGGACAGCGGCGCGAAACGGGCGGGCGGTTTTGCTTGACATTCCGCGGCGTTCGCCTGAGAATACGGGGATGCGCGGTTTCGTCAACTCTTTCATCGGCGCCGACTACATCGACGTGCATGGCTGGGCCGTGCACCTGAGACAGCAGTTTCCCGACCGGCAAGATATGATCGATGCGGCGATGCATCTGCCGATAGCGGAGGACATGCGGCAGAAGGCCGTTCGCCGGATCGTCGAGGCCCAGATCGATGCCATCCTAGCAGACGCGGCTGCCGCTCCGTACCGGCCTTTCGCCCTGGATCCGGCAGATCCAGCCAAGACGGCAGCGCGCGTTCTGGCGCGAGTCGGCGACGCCGCCATTGAGCACTATGCGCGCCGTCTCGGCGTCACTCCAGCTGTCGCCCGACAGAAGCTGCTGGAGCGACTGTCGGGTGGAGCCGATTGAAGTTCCGACCCTGCCGCGTTGAGTTCTTCACGAACACCATCGCATGCAAATGTTGCGCATTGAAGCTGCCCGGCCGAGCGAGCGCGCCCAGGTGCTTCGGCTGGCGCTGGGCTACCTCGAAGGAGAAGAGCTTGCCCGGCGCGTGGCCCAGGCGCAGATGCTTGTTTCGGAGGGCGAGCTGGAGGCAGACGGCATTCTCGCCGCGTACATCGGCCAGCGCATGCAGGGCGCGCTGGTCTGTGCGCTGTTGGCCGGCGCGGGCGGCCTGGTATGGCCCCCGTTTGTCCGCGACGTTCCCGAACGGCAGTCCCTGGAGGATCAGCTGCTGGCCGCCGGCTGCAACTGGCTGCGGCAACGCGGTGCCCGCCTGGCGGAAGCCCTCCTTGGCGACCGCGAGCAACCGCTTTCGGCCGCATTGCTGCGCAACGGGTTCCAGCACATGACGCAGCTCATTTACCTGCATCATGACCTGGCTCCCGAAGAAGGGGTGCGCGGCTCGCAGCGAACCGCGGCCGTCGATGAAGCAGCCGTGCCCGCCTCGTTTCGCTGCGTCACGTTCGCCGACGCCGATCCGCAGCTCTTTCGTGACACGTTGCTCAAGACATACGAGGGCACGCTGGATTGCCCGGAGCTGAACGGGGTGCGGACCATCGACGAGATCATTGCCGGGCACAGGAGTCAGGGACGCTTCGACCCCGCGCGCTGGTGGCTGATCGAGACCGACAGCACGGCCATAGGCGTGATCATGTTGTCGGAGGTGCCGGACCTCGCGGGCTGGGACCTGTCGTATGTGGGGGTGGTTCCGCTGGCGCGCCGCCAAGGTTGGGGCCGGATGCTGACACAGCTGGCGATACGCGCGGCGCATGCAGCTGAAGCCCGACAGCTCATGGTCGCCGTCGATGCCCGCAATCAGCCCGCGCTCAACCTTTACAAGAGCCTGGGTTTCAAGCCACACGGGCAGCGCGACGTGTACCTTTCCATCTGGGCGCCGGCATGCCAGCTGGTCACATGAGCCATGCCCCTGTCGCGAGCAAGAGCGACGGGGACAGGATCGAAAAATAATTCCCGCTGCGCTAACCGGAACGGGAACCGGCGGTTAAGCGCGAAGATGTGAAAATGCGCAGCACGTTTGTGCAGAAATGTATTGGCGCATGCGACCACGGCTTCTACAATTCTCCCTCTCCGAGTTTGTTGTTTCGTGCCGGTGACTTCCCGCTCCGCGCGCGAATGGTATCTCTCGATCAGCCAGGCATGGCTCCATGCCAGTGTGCCTGAGCCAGGTGCGCCGCTGTCCGACCGGGCAGCCCGCGCTTCGGGGACAGGCAATTGTGCGCGGATGCTGCGCCGACTGAGGAGGGATCCCGTGACGAGTACCGCCAGTGTTGCCCAGGTCCATTCGCTTGAAGAAGCCCTGTGCCGTCGCATCGGCGTGCCGCGCTTTCAACTCTGGTTCCGCGACAAGACCAAGCTCCATGTCGGCGATGACGCTGTCGTTGTGGGAGTCCCCAACCACTTCTACCAGGAGTGGCTGCAAAAGACCTTCGTCGACGAGGTTCGCCAGGCGACACAGGATGTGCTCGGCCAGGTGCTGGCAGTGCGTTTTGTCATCGACCCGCAGCTGTTTCAGGCGGCGCGCCAGCAGGAAGCACAGGTTCGATCCGGCATGCCCGCTGCGGAGTGCTCCGCGGGCGCTGGACCGAAAGTCCAGCCAGAAATCGAAGCGGCCTCGCAAGCCAGGCTGGCTGCTTCGTCGACCGGCCGGCGCTGGCGACAGCTGGAAGAATTCGTTGTCGGCGCCTGCAATCGCGTGGCGCATGCCGCGGCGCTGGGGCTGGTCGAGTCGCCGCGCGAGTGTCCGTCGCCGCTGGTGCTGCATGGGCCAGTCGGCACCGGCAAGACGCACTTGCTCGAAGGCATCTGGTCGGGCCTGCGCCGCCGGCAACCGCAGCTGCGCGTTTCCCATGTCACCGCCGAGGAGTTCACCAACCGTTTTCTCCAGTCCATGCGCCAGGGCAAGCTGCCGTCGTTTCGCAAGCACTTTCGCCACTGCGACGTGCTGCTGTTCGATGACCTGAACTTCCTGAGCAACAAGACGGCCACGCAGGAAGAATTCCTGCACACGCTCAACGAATTGCACGCCAGCGACCGCCTGCTGGCCGTCACCTGTGACTGCCATCCGCGGCTGTGCGATCAATTCCTGCCGGAGTTGGCGGACCGTCTGCTGGGCGGCGCGGTCTGGAGCCTGGCATTGCCCGATCTGCCGACGCGACTGGACTTGCTGCGGGCCAAGGCAGGACGGCTGGCGGTCCAGGTCCCGGAGGATGTGCTGCGCTTTCTCGCGGAGAATCTTGCCGGCAATGTTCGCGAGCTGGAAGGGGCGCTGCATAGCATCCGGCATCTTGGCCGTGTCACCGGAAAGGCCATCGACTTGCCCACGGCGCGCGAAGCAGTGGGCGAGCGGCTCCGGCAGCGGGTTCGCGCCGTGCCGCTTGCCGATGTCGCGCAGGCGGTCTGCACGGTTCTCGGCGTCAGTCGCGAAGACTTGCAGGCGAAGAACCGCGGCTGGCGCTTCAGCCATCCACGCATGCTGGCGATGTACCTGGCGCGCAAGCATGCCGGGGCCACCTACGCGGACATCGGCCAGCATTTCGGCGGCCGCAATCACAGCACCACTGTCGCCGCCGAGAAGAAGGTCCGTCAATGGCTCGCCGCCGATGAGTCGCTGTCCGTTGCCAACCGCAAGTTCCGTGTCCGTGACCTGGTCGCACAGGCGGAACAGATGCTCGCGCGGTGAATCCCTGGCGTCCAGCGAAACGGCGCGTCGCCGACATCGCGCCCGGCCGGAATCGAGCGGAAGCCTGGTCCGCCGACGCCGGTGATGAAGGTTCTGCATACACTCCCTAGAACCATCGCCGCGCGGCCAGGAGTCTCTCACGTGCAGTACTACTTCTTTCACCTGATGCCCTGGCCCTACTTGCCCGCGGATTTCGACGAGCGCTACGACTCCGCCTGGGTCTGGCTGCCCAACTCGCTCTACGACCCGGTCAAGGGGCACGAGCTGTATAAGGAGTACATCAACACGCTGGCTTACGCCGACGAACTGGGCTTCGACGGCATCTGCGTGAACGAGCATCATCAGAACGCCTACGGGTTGATGCCGTCGCCGAACGTGATCGCCGGCGCGTTGACACAGCGAACGAAGCAGGCGAAGATCGCCGTCGTCGGCAACGCCTTGCCGCTGTATAATCCGCCGCTGCGCGTCGCGGAAGAATTCGCCATGCTGGATGTGATGAGCAATGGCCGGCTCATCGCGGGCATGGTGATCGGCGGCGGGCCGGAGTATTTCAACTACGGCGTCGATCCCACGCACGCCCGCGAGAAGTTCCGCGAGGCGCTCGACCTCTGCGTCAGGGCCTGGACGGAGCCGGGGCCGTTTGTCTGGGACTCGAAGCATTATCACTTTCGTTACGTGAACATCTGGCCGAGGCCGTTGCAGCAGCCGCACCCGCCCATCTGGATTCCGGGCGTCGGCAGCCTGGAGACGATCGAACTGGTGGCGAAGCGGCGCTACGCCTACATGGGCATTCCGTACTTTCACATCGACGTGTTTCGCCGCGTGTTCGCCCAGTTCCGCGAGGCCTGCGAGCGGGCCGGCTACACCGCGCAGCCCGAACAGATGGGCTGGGGCGTGCCGATCTACGTGGCCGAGACCGACAAGCAGGCCCGCGAGGAATTCGAGCCGCACTTCTGGTACTTCGTCAAGAATCTGCTGAAGGGCATCGGCCTGACGCCGCCCGGCTATACCTCGCCGCGCTCCGCCCTGGCCATCCTCAAGAACCATCACAACTTCCTTTACACCAAGAAGACCTGGGACGAGATCGAGAGCGGCGTCTACGCCATCGTCGGCAGCCCCGAGACGGTCCGGCAAAAGCTTGCTCACTACCAGAAGGAACTCGGCTGCGGCGTCGTCCTCACCGGCTGCCAGACCGGAACGCTTTCGCACGAGCTGGCGAGGAAGAGCATGGAGCTGCTGGCGCGGGAGGTGTTGCCGAAGGTACGGGGAAGTCAATCGGCTCACTGATCGGGAGCACCGAGTCGCCAGTCAGCGGGATATCACTCGATGACTTCCAGGCCGTGCACAAAGACGACTGCCTCGGTCTGATGGACTCCGTAGTGCACGACCAGAGGATGCACGGCCCGGACAAACACATCCAGCCTTGTAAAGCTCCGCCATCTGCTGGCCTTATCCCTCTTCGTCTACCTCGCGGATGAAAGACGTGAGCGAGCCGGGCACCTGGCGGCCTGCCATCGCACGCTTCACCGATTGCGGTGTCAGTTTCTTTTTCGCCCAAGTATGCAAGGCGCGAAGATAGCAGTCGCGCTCATCACGCAGTGCGCGCATCTGTTCGCGCAACGAGGCATTCTCCCTCTTCAATGACTGAAGGTCGCTGTCAGCGTGAATCGGTTTTTTCTTGGCTGGCATCGTTTCACTCCTGCGTTCTCTCTGGATGATAACCACGGAAAGGCTGCGATGCAACGGCTGCCTAACAGGTGAGACCGGGGGCGACGAAAAATGCGCGCCACTGCGCCATATAATCGAAGTCACAAGACTATGGCTGACGGGTGATCGCGCATGCTCCGAACCCTCAAGAAACTCAAATACAGCGTCCGCGTCATGCTTGCCAAGGGCGGCGGGCAACCGGAGACGATTAACCTGCATGGCCGGCCCACCGTCGTCAGCTCCGGCGGCGAGGGACCGACCTTCGTCTACCTGCACAGCACGCTGGGCGAGTCGTTCATGTGGCTGCCGTTCTACCAGACCTGGTCGAAGTCGTTTCGCGTGCTCGTGCCCACGCATCCGGGCTTTGGCCAGAGCGGCGGCTTCGAGCGCATCGACACCATAGAGGACATGGCCTGGCATTATCTCGAGCTGTTCGATGCGCTCGGACTGGAAGAGGTGATCCTGGGCGGCGTAAGCCTCGGCGGCTGGATCGCGGCGGAGTTCGCGGTCCGCTGGCCGGAGCGTGTGAAGTCGCTGTGGATCGCCGACGCGCCGGGGTTATGGGTCGAGAACGAGCCGTTGCCCGATCTCTTTCGCATCATGCAGGACCGCAACAAGCTTCGCGACGTGCTGTTTCACGATCCGACGGGGCACATGGCCAGCATGATCATCAAGGACAATCCGGCCGAGGAGGACATGCTGACCGCCTATCAATCGATGACGGTCCTGGCCCGGCTGGTGTGGGAGCGGCCTTACAACCCCAAGCTGGCGGAACGGCTCTACCGCATCCAGTGTCCCACGCTGCTCGTCTGGGGCGACCACGATCGGCTGGTCCCACCCGCCTACGGCGAGGCCTATCACAGGCTCATCCCCGGTGCCAAGCTGGAACTCATCAAGGACTGCGGCCACCTGCCGATGTTCGAGAAGGAAGGCGAGTTCGTCGAGACGATCACGCGGTTTTGCACTGGGTAGCCTTCAAGCGCGGCATGTCAGTTTCACCGGACGCCGCAATCGCCGGATTGCGGCCGACCCCGATTGGGGCTCACTCGTCGTGGTGCACGATGGACACGCGCCGCCGGCCGCGGATGGGGCGATTCCACAGCCAGCGGTTGCCCTGCCATTTGCCGGTCAAAAGGCGACTCAGTGCCAGCAAGCCGAAAGCCCCGGCCGTGGACACGACGAACCCGAGCGGACTGAGCGGCGAGACGCGCAGATTCTCGGAATAATAGGCAAGCACGCCGGCGCCGACGATCGCGCCCAGGATTCCCATCACCACCGTGGTCAGGGCGCCTCCCGGGTCCTTGCCCGGCATGATCGCCTTGGCCAGCAGGCCCACCAGCGTGCCAAATCCGATCCATACCAGCAACTGATTGGCCAGCTCGGCGACGGCTTCGGGAAATTCCATGTTCGTCTCTCGGCAACAAGCGAATTGCTGCGCGGCGTGCGCAAAACAATCCGCAGTCATCTTCGGCACCGACGGCCGCAGAAATCGACTCAAAGAGTGGCTGGCAGGCACGGAGCAGCCGGCGCAATCCGCATCCAGAGCGCTGCTGCCGCATTGTGACACCCGCGCGATCCGCTACATGCTAGTGCCTCGTCAAAGCTAAAATTTCGGGTTGGGTGCCATGGCCACGGCCTTGCGTGGCCATGCTCACCCAAAGCGGTGAGCATGGCACCCCAAAAAGACTAACCCGAAAACTAAGGTTGGACAGAGCACTAACGAGGCTACGCCTCAGACCGACGAGGCATGGTCAATACAAAAGGCTCCGGTCGATCGGCAAGGTCTGCTTGCGCAGCCTCAATGTTTGACCGCTCGAAGGCGGTAGTGATCCTGAAGGATCGG
>Ga0194128_10003180_pt1 | contig 25607 bp, 24 predicted proteins | sample TA2KigCa65mmetaG_FD_148650 | JGI IMG/M metagenome (GOLD analysis project Ga0194128, IMG submission 148650) | Freshwater microbial communities from Lake Tanganyika, Tanzania - TA2015037 Kigoma Deep Cast 65m | ecosystem: Environmental > Aquatic > Freshwater > Lake | place: Tanzania: Lake... | reverse complement strand
CGAGCGCGCGAACCGTGGGCAGCGTCTCGCCCGCTCGGCCGCCGGACGCGAGCTGGCGTTCGAGCGTGGCGGCAATCTCGGCGGCGGTGCGGCGCGGCCGTGGTGTTTGTACTGCCACGTAATATGATTCGTACTATAACATTCATGTGGCCCGCCCGGCGCCGCGGCGGGCGCCGGCCGGCGGCTCGTGCGCCGGCGGATGGCATGGGACGGGGCACAATGACGCTGTGGCTGCCGGCCCCGCCGACGAGTACCGTGCGCGCCTCGCCCGTCTGCATGCCGCGGGCGACCGGCTGGCCCGGTCCGACCTCCGATTCAGCCGCGCGCGGCTGGCGGTCTTCGCCGCCGGCGTCCTGCTCGCCATCGTCGCGTGGCGCGGTGGGCTGCCTCCCTGGGTTCTCCTGCTGCCCGTCGCGGCCTTCACCGCCCTCGTCATCAGCCACGATCGCGTCGTGCGCCGGCAGGCGACGGTCGCGCGCGCCATCGCCTTCTACGATCGTGGGCTGGCGCGCCTGGAGGATCGCTGGGCCGGGACGGGCGAGCCCGGGGATCGCTTCGCCGACGAGCGGCATCTCTACGCGGCCGATCTGGACCTGTTCGGCCGTGGATCGCTCTTCGAGCTGCTGTCGATTGCGCGCACGCGGGCCGGCGAAGAGACGCTCGCCGCATGGCTGAGCCGTCCGGCCGCGTCCGCCGACATCCACGAACGGCACGAGGCGGTCGCCGAGCTGACGCCGGCACTCGATCTCCGCGAGCGGGTCGCGTTCGCCGGCGCGGACGTGCGCGCCGCGGTCGACAGCGACGCGCTCGTCGCTTGGGCCGAGGGTGCGCCGGTCCTGACGGGCCGCTGGCGGCGCGCGGCGGCCGCCCTGCTCACCGCGTTTGCCGTGGTCGCCTTCGGCATCGGCATCCTGACCGGCGGCTATGGGCCCTTCGTGGCCGCGGTCATGCTCGAGGCGCTGTTCTTCCTGCCGCAGCGGACCCGGATCCAGCAGGCGCTCCACGCGGCCGGCGGTCCGGCCCGCGACCTCGACGTGCTCGGGCACGTGCTCGACGCGCTCGAGCGCGAGCGGGTCGTCGCCGCGCGGCTCGTCGAGCTTCGCGATCGGCTGGAGACGGCCGGCGTCCCGGCGTCGGCGGCCATTCGGCGCCTGCACCGCCTGGTCGAGCTGCACGACTGGCAGCACAATCAGTTCTTCGCGCCGCTCGCGGCGGCGCTCCTCTGGGGGACGCATCTGGCGTGGGCGATCGAGGGCTGGCGCCGGCAGCACGGCGCGCACGTCCGCATGTGGCTGCGGACGGTCGGCGAATTCGAGGCGCTGGCCTCGCTCGCCGCCTATCGCTACGAGCACCCCGCCGACGTCTGGCCGGAGATCGTCGAGGGGCCCGCGCGGTTCGAAGGGGAGGGGGTCGGCCACCCCCTCATCCCGTCGGCGCGGCTCGTGCCTAACGACGTGCGCCTCGGGCCCGACCTGCAGCTGCTGGTGGTCAGCGGATCGAACATGTCGGGCAAGAGCACGCTGCTGCGGACGGTCGGCATCAACGTGGTGCTGGCGCTGGCGGGCGCCCCCGTCCGGGCGGAGCGGCTGCGGTTGACGCCGGTCGCCATCGGCGCCACGCTGCGCATCGACGACTCGCTGCAGGAGGGACGGTCGCGCTTCTTCGCGGAGATCACGCGCATCCGGGCGCTGGCCGAGGCCGCCTCCGGGCCGCGGCCGCTGCTGTTCCTCCTCGACGAGCTGTTTCATGGGACCAACTCGCACGATCGGCTCCATGGCGCCGCCGGGGTGCTGCGGAGTCTGCTGGGGCGCGGGGCAATCGGCCTGGTCACGACCCACGATCTGGCGCTCACGGCGATCGCCGACGCGCTCGCGCCGCACGCCGCCAACGTGCACTTCGCGGACCGCTTCGAGGGAGGCGAGATGCTGTTCGACTACCGGCTCCAGCCGGGGGCCGTCACCCGCGGCAACGCCCTCGCGTTGATGCGCGCCGTCGGGCTGACGGTGGATCCGTGAATTGATGAATTGATGAATTGACGAATTGACGAATTGACGAATTGATAAATTTGATTGCGTATCACCATTCGTCAATTCGTCAATCCGTCGATTCGTCAATCCGACAATGTCATGACTGAGATCTCTCCGGCGGTCACCTACGCGAGCTACCTGAAGGTGGACGAGCTGCTGTCGCTGCAGCAGCCGCGCTCGGCCGGGCCCGAGCACGACGAGATCCTCTTCATCGTCGTGCACCAGGTGTACGAGCTGTGGTTCAAGGAACTGCTGCACGAGCTCGACCGCGTCGCGCAGCTGCTGACCGACGACCACACGCACCGTGCGCAGCACACGCTCAAGCGGATTCTGACCATTCTGAAGGTGATGGTCGCGCAGCTCGACATCCTCGAGACGATGACGCCGCTCGAGTTCCTGTCGTTTCGCGAGCGGCTCGAGGCCGCCAGCGGCTTCCAGTCCGACCAGTTCCGGCAGATCGAGTTCGCGCTCGGCCGCAAGCACGAAGCGGCCATCGCGCGGTTTCCCGACGGGAGCCGCGCCCGGACCGCGCTCGCGCGCCGGTTCGGCGAGCCGACGCTCTGGGACGCGTTCCTGCACTATCTCGCGCGCGAGAAGTACGCCGTGCCGCCCGCGCAGCTCTCGCGCGATGTCACGGCGCCCATCGGGCCGTCGGAGGCCATTCAGCGCATCCTGATCGACGTCTACCACACAGACACGAAGAACGCCGAGCTGTGCGAACGGCTGGTCGATCTCGACGAGGGCATCCAGGAGTGGCGCTATCGGCACGTCAAGATGGTCGAGCGGACGATCGGCGCCAAGCCGGGCACCGGCAGCAGCGCGGGCGCCGCGTATCTGCGGACGACGCTCGGTGAGCCGCTGTTCCCGGACCTGTGGGAGATCCGGACGCGCCTGTGACGGCCGCCTCGACGTCATGAACCCGCTCGCCCGCCACTACACCCGCTTTCGCGTAGCCGAGCGCGTGCTGCTCACCGGCCACTCGCACCAGGCGTGGCCCGACGTCGGGTTCGAGGCGCAGCAGCGCGCGTGGCTCGACGCGGCAGCGCTGGTCGACGACAAATGGCCGGCGGCGGAGGTACAGGCGGCCGCGGTCCGTCGCGGCTTCGCCCGGCTGCTGGGCGACGGCGCGGAGCACCTCGCCCTCGGACAGAACACGCACGAGCTGGTCACGCACTGGCTCTCCGCGCTTCCCCTCGACGCGCGGCGGCGCATCGTCACGACCGACGCGGAGTTCCACAGCCTGCGCCGTCAGCTCGATCGGCTGGCGGAGGACGGACGCCTGCGAATCGTCCGCGTGCCCGCGCGGCCCGTCGACACGCTGGCCGCGCGTCTGGCCGCCGCGGTGGACGGGGAGACGGCGTGCGTCGCCGTGTCGTCGGTCCTGTACGAGACCGCGGAGATCGTGCCCGGGCTCGGCACGGTCGCAGGCGCCTGCGCGCGGGTCGGCGCGGAGCTGCTCGTCGACGCCTATCACCACCTCAACGTGGTGCCGTTCGATCTGCACGCCATGGGCCTGGCCGATGCGTTCGTCACCGGCGGCGGCTACAAGTACTGCCAGCTCGGCGAGGGCAATGCCTTCCTCCGCGTCCCGCCGGACCGCCGGATGCGGCCGGTGCTGACCGGGTGGTTCGCCGAGTTCGGCCACCTCGAGGCACACGCGGCGGGAGAGGTGCACTACGGCCTCGGCGCGGCGGCGTTCGCGGGCGCGACCTACGATCCCACCTCGCGCTATCGCGGCGCCGCGTCCTTCGCTTTCCACGAGCGGCAGGAGCTGACACCCGATCGCCTGCGCGAGATCAGCCGCCGCCAGGTGGCGCGGCTCATCGCCCGCATCGAGGCGCTCGACCTCGACGCGCGGCTTGTCTCCATCGAGCCGATCCCGGCGGAGCGGCGCGCGGGGTTCGTCGCGGTACGGACGCCGCAGGCGGCCGCGATCGCGCGGGCGCTGCGCGAGCGGCGCGTGTGGACCGACGCCCGGGGCGATATCCTGCGCCTCGGGCCGGCGCCGTACCTCGACGACGCCCAGATCGATGACGCCGTGGCGGCGCTCGGCGAGGTCGTACGCAGCCTCCGCCCCTAGCCCCGCACGTGGTGTCCGGCTTCAGCCGGACCGGCCGCGCCCGGCTTCAGTTGAACCAGCTGGGCCTATGTCGATGCGGCGGGCAACGGCCGGGACGGTCGGGGTACAGCCCCGACGAACCCGAAGTCCGGTGGTCCGACGACGCGAGTAGTTGCGCCGCTGCACCAGGCGTGGCGTGGCACGGGTGCCTCGCCTAGCGCGGGAACGTCGCGCCGTCGGCGAGGCCGATATCGAACGCGATGCGGTCCTTCCCCGGCACGGCCCGCGAGATATGGCCCTTGCCGGTGGTGTCCTCGGCGAGCAGGATGCTGCCCGGACCGAGGCGGACCTTCCGGCCGTCTTCCAGCTCGATCTCGCTCTCCCCGGCCAGCGTCACCACCAGCTGCCGCCGCGACGCCGGGTGCCAGTCGAGAAAGTACTCAGGCGTCGTCCGTCGCACCTGGAGCGTGGTGAGCCTGACCGGGCCGGCGACCTCGCTTCCCTTGTCTCTCGGCTTCAGCGGCAGCTCGAACTCCTCGAGATGGGTCTTTCCGTCGGCGCCCGTGTAGATCCGGGTCACTTTGACCGGCGTCCGCCCCTGGGCGTCCACCGCGTCGCCCGCGATCCATCTGGCGCCCGTCACGAGACCGAGCGTCGGAATCCAGCCCAGAATCAGCACACGGTACAGCAGCTTCTGCATGACATCGGTCCTTTCAGGCCGTGGTGGTGGGAATGCGGCGGCATCATCATCCGTCCCGGCGCCCTCGGCTCCAAGTCTTTTTCGGACGCGTCGAGTGGAGTGGCCACCGGTCCGCCCGGACGTGGTCGTGCATGAATCGAGACCCCCGACCCCGGGCGGCGTATCATTCGTCTCGCTCGACAGGAGACCGGAATGACGCACATCCGCACGGCATCGCTCACGCTCGGCGCGGCCCTCGTGATCTCCGCCTGCGCGGCGCCGGGCGGACCGGCCGACACCTACGATCTGCTCATCCGCGGCGGGCGGCTGGTGGATGGCAGCGGGAGCCCCGCGGTCGAGGGGGACGTGGCCGTCAAGGATGGCCGCATCGCGCGCATCGGGCGCCTCGAAGGGGCGCAGGCCACGCGGGTCATCGACGCCGGCGGCCTCGTCGTGGCGCCGGGCTTCATCGACCTGCACACCCACTCGGACCTGGATCTGCTGGCCGACGGCACGGCGCAGAGCAAGATTCGACAGGGCGTCACGCTCGACGCCGCGCCAGCTCGATGACCTCGTCGGGGAACTCCGGCCCGCCGCTCTCGAACCGGCCGATGAGGCCCCAGGCGCCCTCCTCCATCGACCGCGCCACGAGCTGCTTCATCCGATCGAGCTCGGCGGAAGTGGCCCGCCGCGACTCGTAGCCGAGCGCGACGCGCCGCACCTGGCCGGTGGCCACGTGGGAGATCACGTTCATCGACACGCCTTGGCGCTCCAGCCGATCGAAGTACTCCGAGAAGGTCGTCCAGTCCTGGATGACGGCGCCGTTGTCCTCCATCGGCAGCCCGTCGCGGGGCGCGACCGACGGGCCCTCACCCAGCACGGGTCGCGCGGCAGTACGGCGGCATCCGGTAGCAGCCGTTGGTCGCGGGAGCCGACGACGTCGGACCGGAGCCGTAGTCCGGGGTACCCGTAGCCGCCGTCGTGGCGCGGCGCCTCGGTCTGCATCCAGTACAGCAGCGAGAGGCTGAGCTGACGCGCGCCGCGCAGGTGGCGCCGCCGCTCCTCCTCGGTCACGCCGACGAGGGGGCCGAGCCAGTAGTCGTTCTGGGGCCAGTTCACCAGCGTGATGTCGCTCGGATACGCCCCGCGTCGATAGTGCCCGGTGAAGAAGATCCGTCTGAAGGTCCAGAGCGTGTCGCCGCCCTCGCGGTCCGGCTCGAAGATCCCCTGGTGGCGCCGCTCGAGCGTCACCGGGTCGGTGAAGTCCCAGCCGAGCTGCGGTCCCGGCCAGAAGTCCGCCTTGTAGGTGCGCCAGACGTCGTAGTCCTCCGGCCGATCGATCGTGTGGTCCTGGTCGGGGAGATAGTCGATCGCGAAGCAGGCGGTGATCGCCTGCTGATCGAGGGGATCGGCGTCGCCGGGCAGCGCGTGCGGCTCGCCGGTTTCGGCCTGGCTCTCGGCGCCGACGACGTGCTCGGCGCCGGCCATCGGCAGGAGATCGCCAAGCTCGGTCGCATCCAGGATGTAGGGGGCCTCCACCGTGCAGGTCTCGCCCCCCTCGCGGTCGAGCAGCGCGACGGCGTGCACGCGATCGTGGTCGGCCTCGACGCGGACGGCCTGGCAGCGAAGCAGAATCTCGAGCTTCCGGCTGGCGAGGTAGGGGGCCAGCATCTCGTACAGCCTCGCGAGCGCCGCGCGCGGCTCGTGACAGAGCGGGCTGACCCGCCCCTGGCCGGGATTGAGATGCGGATCGAACCGCGCCTCGGGAAGAAGCGGGTAGTTGCGCCGGTAGTACTCGCGGATCCCGTGGCGCAGACGCTGATAGAGCGCCGTGCAGCCGGTGCCCTCGATCCAGGGATGCTCGTCCGGTGGCACCGCCTGCGCGGTGAGCTGGCCGCCGATCCAATCGGTCTCTTCGGTCAGGATGACGTTCTTGCCCAGCCGCAGTGCGGAAAGCGCGGCCGCCACGCCGCCGAGTCCGCCGCCGACGATGAGGATGTCCGTCTGCTGGTCGCGAATCACCATGGGTACACGTTACCGCAACACCCAGTGGACGCCGGCGACCAGCGTCGCGGCGTTCACACCGAGGTTCTCGCCGCGGGTCCCGGCGTTGGAGATGTGGTGGTTGCGGAACTCCAGCATCAGCCCGGGTCCACGGCGGGTGATCCGCTTGACACCCGCGCCCCACACCACCTGGAAGTTCCAGATCCGGTCCACTTCCGGCACCTCGAGCGACGTCCAGACCATGCCGCCGCCGAGGATGTAGTACGGCGTCCAGGGCCGGTTCCCGAGGAAGTAATGCCGGCCGCCGATGCCGACAACGCCAGCGAGAACGGCGACGTGGGGGCGATAGTACACGTGCGCGGTCCCCTCACCGTACAGCTCGAGCCAGTTCGCCACGAACCAGCCCATCTGCGGATAGACACCGACGTGCTGGATGTCGCTGATAGCTTTGCCGTAGCCGGGCCAGCCGTGCAGCCACGAATGCCCCCAGCCCGCGGCAAGCGCCCGCGTGCGATAGCCACGCGCCAGCGGGGCGGGCTCGACGGTCGGGTCGGCCTGCTGTGCGGTGACCTCCGCGGCCAGCAGCAGCGGCAACGAGGCGACCACGGCCATCGCGGCTCTCATGCGCTCTGGTGCCGTACGCTCAGTAACGAGGAGACGGCCTTGGCCGACGACGAGGCTAGGGGGCGCTCCCGAATCCGAGGCGTCCCACGAACGGGAGCCTCAGGGCCAGATCGTTCGGATCGACGCCGAATGTCAAGCCGAACAGGTTCACCTCCAGCCCTTCCTCGGCGGCGGCGAGCAGCCCGAGCATCCCAAAGAGGCTCGCCTGGACGCCGGTGCCGCTGGGCGTCGGCGCGAACACGCCTGGCCCCAGGTAGTCCTTCCCCACGGCGTTGGCCGGGAGATCGACCCGGAGTTCCGGCACCCGCCGCAGCACGTGTGCGGTGAAGGTGTTGGAGTTGGGACCCGGCCAGATCCGGTACGTGTCGTCGTACGGGTATGCGGCAACCGCCTGCTCGATGCGGGCGATGGAGCCGTCGACGCCCGGACCTCTCACGTCGGCCAGCAGCTCCGGCGGGCTGCCGAACCAGCGTCCGTCCGGGACGCGCTCGCTGACATTCACCGCACGGCCCCCGCGCCGCACTCGGAATCCGGTGACCTCGTACACCGTGAAGGCCTCCGCGTTCGTCGGCTTCGCCGCGATCCAGGTGTGCACGCCGAAATAGCCGCGCCAGCGTACCGCGCGCGCCGCGTACACCTGCACCACCGCCTCGCGCGTCTCTGCCGGATCGGGCGCCAGGCCGACCGACGCGCGGCTGGCGCTGCGCCAGTTGCCGATGGAATCGGGATCGCGATCGGCGTGGGCGAGCCCCAGCAGCAGAATCGGGACGAGCAGCAGCCACCCCGCGCGGCGTCGCATGACGTTCACGATAAGCGGTTACGGACGAGCCGGCAAGCCCGCCGTGGGGCGTCACGGCCGCGGACCGGGGCCGTACCTCTACGAGGTCAAGGACGGCTACGCGTGCGACCAGAACGCCACCGGCGCGGCGACCGAGAACGTCTTCGCCAACGACGTGCGGCTGCGGGACCTGGTACCGACCCCCGGCTCGGGCACCGAGCCAAGGCTCGCGTTCAGCGTGGCGGCCGACGGCCGCGTCACGCCATGACGGCAGCGACGGTGGCGCCAGGAGCCTGCCGCGACGCTCACTCTCGCGGCGCGCGCACCGGCATTTGCGGGCCCCCGACCGTCGGCTCGCGGTACCGCCACAGATAGTCGTACATCGTGTCGACGTGCACGAGGACGCGCGCCGGGCTCTGGTTGTAGTCCTTGAAGTCGGCCATGGTGACTTCCTTGCGGATCTCGGCCAGAGTCTTCCCGGCGACCACGCGCTCGAGCACGCGGTCGCGCACGGCCTGGAGGTACCGATGGAAGTCGAGGAACGCCTGCTGGGTCGTCGTCGATCGGTCGTGTCCCTCGAGGACGATCTTCACGTCCGGTAGGTAGGCCAATGTGCGAAGGGCCTTCAACGCGTTGTGCACGTCGAGGTCGCGGAAATCCGGGAGGATGTTGCGCCCGCGCGCGAAATCGGGCGCGAACAGCACGCCCTCCGACGGCACGTGCACGTAGATCATGTTGTCGCTGTGCGTCGGACCCAGGTACAGCAGGACGACGCGGACGCCGCCCAGCTCGATCTCCATCCGATCCTCGAACATGACCTGCGGCACGATGGCCTGCCGCTTCTCGCGGACGATGTGCGGCCGGATGTTCACGTGGCCGATGCCGACCGCCGTGTCGGCGAAGACCTGCGTGTCGCAGATGTGGCTCTGGTGGTCGTGGCTGAGCACGACGTAGCGGACCGGCACCTTGAACCGCGTCTGCAGCTCCGATCGGAGCCACTGCATGTTGTCGCAGTCGCCGTCGACTACGACGATCCCCTCGCTGGTGGCGATGAACATCGCGTTCTGCGTGGTGCCGAACCGGTAGACGTGCTCGGTCAGGCGGTTGATGGAGCGCTCGGCCGTCCAGGTCGTCTGGGCGGGGGCGGCGGCCGCCGACACCGCCAGCGCGCAGCACACGCCGGACAGGATCTGCAGGGGTCGGATCATGGTGCACCTCACGGTTACAGCCTTCGCAGGAACGAGCAGCACTCTTCGTGCGCGTGACACGCTACCGGGTCGGCACGAGGCGCGTCAGCTCCTCGAACCAGTTGAGGACGAGCTCAAGCGACCCCGGAGGCGACCGGTAGTCCTGCAAGACGACGAAAGCCTGCCCGTCTGGCGAGACTCCCCACCGATCCTCCCCATCCCGTCCGCCTGGCAGACGCATGATGGGCTGGGGTGTCGCGTCCTCCGGAAGTCCCGCCGCGCCCGAGAACGACATGAAAAAGATGGTGCGGCCGTCGAGGTCCGTGTAGTACAGGCCGTCGCGCGCCCAGGCTGGACTTCGGCCGCCGCCCGTCGAGACCGTGATGCGCCCGTCCGTGGTCGGGTACGCCTGGACGTACACCTCGAACCGTCCTGATTCATCCGACGCGTACGCCAGGAACCTGCCGTCGAGGGAAAACGCCAGCGAGACCTCGCTGAACGCCCGGTTGGCCAGGAGCGGCGAGGGCTCGCCGTCGCGCGGCAACACCCAGATGTCGAGGGTGCCCGCGCCTGCCGCCCTCTCCATGAATGCCAGGACCTTGCCGTCGGGTGTCCAGGACCAGGCGACCTGATCGCCTTCGCGCGTGAGCAACGGCCGCGGGGCCCCGCCCAGGTTCCCGGCAACCTCGAAGATGTCGAACGTGCCGTTTCGCGTGGACGCAAACGCGAGGCGCGTGCCGTCCGGCGTCCAGACGGGGAAGCGGCTGTCGCCCCCTCCGCCAAGGGTAGTCGTCGCGCCACGCCGCAGGTCGTGGATGACAACCTGATCGCTGCCCCCAACCGGATGTCGGCACACCGCGACGAACGCGCCATCCGGAGAAAACCTCGGCGGGCCGTGGGTGACGCCGTCAAAGGCATCGCCGAGCGTCCCGACCGCGTTGCCCGACCGGTCGAGGCGCACCATCGGGGCGGCACGCTCCAGCCGACGGCTGTACACGAGCGTGCCGTCGCTGCCGAGTGCGTAGGTCGTCACTCCGTCAAACGACGTGTTCACGCCGTCGAGCACGGGAACCGCCTGGTGAGCATGATGTTGCCGGGCTTCAGATCCCGGTGGGTGATCCCCTGGCGGTGCGCCTTGTCGAGCGCATCCGCCACTTGAATGGCGATCTGGAGGGCCTGGCCGAGCGGCAGCGCGCCCTTGCTCAGCCGCTGCGCCAGCGTCTCGCCCTCGAGGTACTCCATCACGAGGAAATCGGTGCCGTCCTGGCTCCCTACGTCATACACGGGGCAGATGTGCGGATGGCTCAGCGCCGCGAGGGCCTTGGCTTCGCGCTCGAACCGCTGCTTCAGATCCGGGGCGGACGTGACGTGCTGGGGCAGGACTTTGACGGCGACCGTGCGGTCGAGGCGGGTGTCGCGGGCCTGGTAGACCTCGCCCATCCCGCCCTTCCCGATCTGGACGATCACTTCGTACGGGCCGACGCGCGTCCCGGGCGTCAGGGCCATGCCCGGTATTCTACGGCACGCCCCTCGAAGCTGCCGTTGCTGTGCCAACCATCGTCACGGCGGGTCGGGGAACATGACAGGACCTCAAGGCCTTTTTCCATCGAGGCGAACCGTCTGCGCGTCGAGCGTCGGCCGGAAGGCCGGCGGCGTGCGCGCCTGGAGCCGCTGCTCGAGGGCGTAGGCGACGCCGATCAGCGCGCCTTCGGCGTAGGCACGGCCCATGATCGTGAGGCCCAGCGGCAGGCCGTGGCTGTGGCCCATCGGCACGGTGATGCTGGGCGTCCCCGCAATCGCGGCCATGCGGTACCCGGCGCCCAGGAACCGGTCGCCCAGCACGTAGTCGGTGAGCCAGGCGGGCGACACGCTCGGCGCAATCAGCGCGTCGAGCCGCTGTCGATCGAGCGCCGCGATGAGCCCGTCGGCACCCGCGAGGCGGCGCGCGGTGGCTCTCGCCGTCACATACGCCGGGTCCGTCAACGGGCCCTTCGCCTGCGCCTGCTCGAAGATCTCCTGTCCGAAAAACGGCATCACCGTGCCGGCATTGGCCGCGTTCCAGGCGATGAGCGCCTCGAGCGACGCGTGCGGCGCCCCGCTCTGCTTCAGGTACGTATTGAGTCCGTCTTTGAACTCGTACAGCAGGAGCTGGTACTCCGGGTCGATCCAGGCGTTCCAGGCGCGAATGCGAACCTCCTCCACATGGCCGCCGGCCGCCGCGATCGCGGCCACCGCTCGCTCCGTCGCGGTATCCACGTCCGTGGAGTAGCCCATCGCCTGGCGGAGCAGCCCGAAGCGCTTGCCGTCGAGCGCCTCCGGTCGCAGGAACGCAAGGTAATCGTCGGCCACGTGGCCCGGGGCGGCAGGGACCGCCGGGTCGGCCTCGTCCACGCCCACGAGCCCGTTCAGGAGCAGCGCGACGTCGGCCACCGTGCGGCCCATCGGGCCCGCCGTGTCCTGTGACACCGAGATGGGGATGATCCCCGTGCGGCTGACCAGCCCCACCGTGGGTTTGAGGCCGACAATCCCGTTCACTGACGCCGGGCAGATGATGCTGCCGTCGGTCTCGGTGCCGACGCCAATGGCGGCCAGGCTCGCGGCCACGGCCGCGCCCGTGCCCGAGCTCGAGCCGCAGGGATTGCGATCCAGGACGTATGGATTCTTCGTCTGGCCACCCCGGGAGCTCCAGCCGGAGGTGGACCGCGTCGATCGGAAGTTGGCCCATTCGCTGAGGTTGGCCTTGCCGAGGATGACGGCGCCGGCCGCCCGCAGGCGCATGACGAGGAAGGCGTCACGCCGGGGTCGATGCGCCGCCATGGCAAGCGAGCCCGCCGAGTTCACCAGCCCGGCCACGTCGATGTTGTCCTTGACGAGGATCGGCAGTCCGTGCAGTGGACCACGCACGCGGCCGGCCGCCCGATCGGCGTCGAGTGCGTCGGCGTCCGCCAGCGCGCTGGCGTTCAACTCGATGACCGCGTTGAGCATCGGACCGGCATCGTCGATCCGGGCGATGCGTTCCAGGTAGGCCTCGGTGAGCGCGCGGGAGGTGAGCGTCCCGGCGGCCATGCGGTCGCGCGCCTCGAGCGCGCTCAGCTCGACGACGTCGAGCGGGGGAACGTCGGGCCCGGGCGGCGCGGGACGGGAGCAGCCCGCGAAGCCCAGCAGGGCGATCAACAGGAGGGCCGCGAGAAACAGACCCCCATGGTAGCGCCGACTTCGCAGCGCTACCCACAACCGCACCCTAGGCGGGCGGCGTCGCCGTCTTGCGCGGCGGGTTGAAGAACGGCGTCTTCACGACCGTCGCGCCGACGTAGTGGCGCGTCGCCTCGACGGTGATCTCCGCCTCCACCCGCGTCCCCTCGCCATGGAACGGCGCATCGATCGTCGCCAGCGCGATCAGGCGCTTGAGCGTCGGCGACCACGACGTCGTCGTCGCGCGGCCGACCGGCTGCCCGTGGTGCCGCACCGGCACGTGCACCCGCGACGCGGCGGCAGGGGCCACCGGCGCCAGGCCGAAGCGGTCGTACAGCGCCTCCACATCAGACCAGTCGACGGCCAGACCGACCACCATCCGTCCCGGGCCGCGGCGCCGCTCCGCGGCCAGCGCCGCGCGCCCCACGTACGGTCCCTTGTCGATCGTCACCAGCCGGCCGAGCCCCATCTCGAAGGGCGTGTACTTCTGCGACTCGATGAGCGCCTTCCGGCTGCTGTTGAAGTCGACGTCGATGAGCAGGAGCCCCGCCTCGACGCGCGCCATGTCGAGCGCCAGCATGCCCGCCGGCTTGATGTCGTGCGGGTGTCCTTCGCGCATCAACCGGTCCCAGACCTCGAGCGCCGCGTCGGCAGGCATCCAGATCTCGTAACCGAGGTCGCCCGTGTAGCCCGTGCGCGAGATGTCGACCGGTACGCCGCTGATCCGACCGCTCGTCACGCGGAAATACCGGAGCGTGTCGATGTCGACGTCGGAGGCGGCGCGCAGGACGCGCGCCGAGGTCGGCCCCTGCAGCGCGAGCGCCGCCACCTGCTCCGAGATGTCTTCGACGTGGACGTCGAGGCCGCCGGCGTTCTGCCGGAACCAGCGGAGGCTCGGGTCGGCCGCCGTCCATCGGAAGACCTGATCCGCGAGCCGCGTCACGGTGCCATCGTCGATGACTTTCCCCTCGTCATCGCACCACGGCGTGTACCAGACCTGCCCGACGGCCATCTGCCGCACGTCGCGGGTAATCACCCGATCGACCAGCCGGCTCGCATCGGGCCCGCTGACGCGGTACTTGAAGAGCGGCGACACGTCGATGAGGGCCGCCCCGTGCCGGATCGCGTGGTACTCGTGCTCGTGGTGCGTCTCGTACGCGCTGACCGCGTAGTAGCCCGACCACTCCCGGTAGTTGAGCGACTCGCAGAGCGCGAGCGTGCGTGGATGGAAGGCGGTTCCAATCGGCATGGCGAGGCTATGTTACGCCTGTCAGGCGCGATCCTGTTCGTGTGGTCGGTGCGGGCATGCCCATCGCCGCAGATATGATCGCTGTGACGTGTTCACGCTCGACCAGGTTGTCCCGTGGGGCCGGTCGTTCGACGAGTACTGCCGCATGTTCGCGCTGACGGAGGAGGACGTGTCCGGGCGGATCCTCGGCTGCGCGGACGGGCCGGCCAGCTTCAACACCGAGGCCACGCGCCGAGGCGCGCGTGTCGTGTCGGCCGATCCACTCTACCGCTTCGACGCCGCGCAGATTGAGGAACGAATCACCGCCACCGCCGGCCAGGTCTTGGAGCAGACCCGGCTCAACGCGCACGCGTATGTCTGGGATTCGATTCGATCGGTGGACGAGCTCGAGACCGTCCGCATGGAGGCGATGCGGGAATTCCTTGCCGATTATCCCGACGGACGCGCCCGTGGACGGTACGTCGACGCCGAGCTGCCGCGTCTCCCCTTCGCCGACGGCTCCTTCGATCTGGCGCTTTGCTCGCATTTCCTGTTCCTCTACACGGCGCATCTCGACGGTCCATTTCACGAGGCGGCGATCCGCGAAATGTGCCGCGTGGCCGCCGACGTCCGCATCTTCCCGCTGCTCACCTTGGACGGTCAGCGGTCCGCATATCTGGACGACTCGGCGGACGCCCTTCGACGCGCCGGGTTCGGCGTCTCGACCGAGCGCGTCCGCTACGAGTTCCAAAAGGGCGGCAACCAGATGCTGCGCGTCTCGCACCGACAGCGATAGAACATCGCACCGACTCGCGCAGGGGATTGCACCGACGGCGTATCGGATCGCACCGACTCGCGACACCCGATCGCACCGATCTCGCGCAAGCAAGTAGAATGGCCGCCGTGTACGATGCGATCGTCATCGGCGGCGGCCACAACGGGCTGACCGCCGCCGCCTACCTCGCCCGCGCGGGACGCAAGGTGGTCGTGCTGGAGCGCCGCCACGTGCTCGGCGGCGCCGCCGTCACCGAGGAGGTCTTCAAGGGCTTCCGGTTCTCGGTCTGCTCCTACGTCGTGTCGCTCTTGCGGCCGGAGATCATCCGCGAGCTGGATCTGCCGCGGCACGGCCTCGAGATCCTCCCGCTCGACGGCACCTTCACGCCGATGCCGGACGGCGACTATCTGTGGCGCGTCAACGACCACGCGAAGACACGCCGCGAGATCGCGCGCCATTCGCCGATCGACGCCGAGGCGTACGACGAGTACGGCCGCGCGATGGTCGAGATGGGCCGGTTCGTGAAGCCGATCCTCACGATGCTGCCGCCCGACCCGACCTCGCTCCGCCCGGGCGATCTGCGCCGGCTCTGGTTCCTGCTCCAGCGGTTCCGCCAGCTCTCGCCCCAGGACCAGTACAACCAGATCCAGCTCATGACGATGAGCGCGATCGACTTTCTCGACCGCTGGTTCGAGACCGACGTGCTGAAGGCCACGATGGCGGCCTCCGGCATCATCGGCACGTTCCTGGGCGTGCGCTCGCCCGGCACGGCGTACGTGCTCCTGCACCACTACATGGGCGAGATCGACGGCGCGTTCCGGTCGTGGGGGCTGCCGCGCGGCGGGACGGGCGCGATCTCGAACGCCATCGCGCTGGCGGCGCGCGAGGCCGGCGTCGAGATCCGGACCGAGGCGGCGGTCTCGGCCGTGCTCGTCCGCGACGCCACGGCGCGCGGCGTCGTGCTCGCCGGCGGCGACGAGCTGCACGCCCCGGTGGTCATCTCGAGCATCGATCCGCGCGCCACGTTCCTGAAGCTCGTCGACAGGAGCCTGCTGCCGCCGGCGTTCGTCGACGACGTCGAGCGGTACAAGTTCCGCGGGTCCTCGGGCAAGGTCAACCTCGCGCTCGACGCGCTGCCCGATTTCACCTGCCTCCCCGGGGAAGGACCGCACCTGCGCGGCGCCATCTCGATCTCGCCGAGCGTCGACTACATGGAGCGCGCCTACGATGCCGCCAAGTACGGGCGCTTCTCGCGCCGCCCGTACATCGATATCGTCATCCCCTCGCTCAGCGACCCGAGCGTGGCGCCGCCGGGCAAGCACGTGATGTCGTGTTTCGTGCAGTACGCGCCCTATCACCTGACCGAAGGCACGTGGGACGACCGGCGCGAGGACTTCGGCGACGCCGTGATCGACACGGTGGCCGAGTACGCCCCGAACCTCCGGCGCATCGTGCTGCACCGGCAGGTCGTGACGCCGCTCGACCTCGAGCGCGAGTGGGGCCTGTCCGAGGGCAACATCTTCCAGGGCGAGCTCACGCTCGAGCAGCTCTTTTTTCTGCGCCCGGCTCCCGGCTGGGCGCAGTACCGCACGCCGCTCCGCGGGCTCTACATGTGCGGCTCGGCGACCCACCCGGGCGGCGGCGTCATGGGCGCGCCCGGGCGCAACGCGGCAATGAGAATCCTCTCGGATACGCGCGCGTGAGCACCATCATCATCATCGGCGGCGGCCACAACGGGCTGGCTGCGGCCTTCTACCTCGCCAGGGCGGGACTCACGCCGCTCGTGCTCGAGCAGCGCGAGGCCGTGGGCGGCGGCGCCATCACGGCCGAAGTCCATCCGGGCTTCCGGTGCCCGACGCTCGCGCACCATGGATCGATCCGCGCCGACATCGCCGCCGACATGCAGCTCGGCCGGCAGGGGCTCGCGTGGCTCAAGCCGCGGGTCGAGGCGTTCGCGCCCAACGGCGATGGCCCGGCAGCCGTCATTCACGCCGACCCGCACCGGACGGTCGAGGCGCTGCGCGCGATCGACCCGAAGGACGCCGAGGCGTACCCCGCCTATCGAGCCGCGATCGCGGCCGTCTGCGGCGTGCTGGCGCCGCTCCTGGCCTCGCCGGCGCCCGACATCAACGACCTCGACCGACGCGCCGTCTGGACCCTGTTGAAGACCGCGCGGCGATTCCGCGGGCTCGGGAAGCGAGACGCCTACCGCCTGTTCCGATGGGGGCCGATGCCCGTCGCCGACCTCGTCAGCGAATGGTTCGCGTCCGACGTGCTGCGGGCGACGGTCGCCGCGCCGGCGGTCTCGGGCACGATGTTCGGTCCCAGGTCCGCGGGAAGCGCGCTCGTCCTGCTGCTGCGCGAGGCCACTGCGGCACTCGCCGGCCCGTCGAGGGTCACGCGCGGCGGACCGGGCGCCCTGACGACGGCCATGGCCGCGGCGGCACGCACGGCCGGCGCCGACATCCAGACCGGCGTCCGCGTCGAACGGATTCTGGTGGCCGACGAGCGCGTCACCGGCGTCATCGCCGGCGGGCGGGAAATCGCGGCCGACGCCGTCGTCTCCGCCATCGACCCGAAGACGACGTTCCTGGAACTGGTGGACGCGGCGCACCTGTCGCCCGACTTTCTGTCGAAGATCCGCGGCTATCGCGCGACCGGCACGCTGGCGAAGGTGAATCTCGCGCTCTCCGACCTGCCGTCGTTCTCAGGTCCGCCCGCGGCCGGGCGCTCGGGTCCTGCCGATCCGGACCTCCTCTCCGGGCGCATCCACGTCGGGCCGGGGCTCGACTATCTCGAGCGCGCGTTCGACCATGCCAAGTACGGCGAGCTGTCGGACGAGCCGTGGCTCGACGTCGCGATTCCCTCGATTCTCGACCCGGACCTCGCGCCGAAGGGCGCGCACGTGATGTCGGTGTACCTGCACTACGCACCGTATCGCCTGCGGAACGGGGAGTGGGCCGCCTCGAAGCGGGCTCTGCTCGAGCGGTGTCTGGCCACGCTCGAGCGCTTCGCGCCGGGCATCGCCCGGCTCGTCGCCGGAGCCGAAGCCATCACGCCCGCGGAGCTCGAGGCGCGGTACGGCTTCCACGGCGGCCACATCTTTCACGGCGAGCTCGCGCTCGATCAGCTCTTCACCCTGCGCCCGGCCCCCGGGGCCGGCCGCTACCGGGGGCCGGTGGGCCGGCTGTATCTGTGCGGCGCGGGGACCCATCCCGGCGGGTTCATGTCGGGCGGCGGCGGCAAGCTGGCCGCCGACGAAGTCCTCATGGATCTGCGCGCCTGACCGCGCCTCCGTCCTATACTCCTGGCGTGCTTCGCAGCCTGGCGGCGGCAGGGTTGGTCGTGTGCATGCCCACGCTCGGAGCCGCGCAGGACGCCGCGCTGCGCGGGACCGTGAGCGACCCGTCGGGCGCACCGGTGGCCGACGCGCGGGTTCTGATCAGGGGCACGGATCGCGCCTTCGAGACGGCGGTCGCGACCGACGAGCGCGGCCGCTTCGCGCTCGCCCCGCTCGCGCCGGGCACGTACGACCTGGTCGTCGAGGTGAGCGGATTCGAGCCCGTCCGCCGCGCCCTCCTCGCCGCGCCGGGCGCTGCGCTCGACGTCGATCTCGGGCTGCGGCCCGCGGGCGTGAGCGAGGCGGTGGCGGTGTCGGCCAGCTTTCTGCGCGATGACCGGTCGACCGCCGCCCTCGTCCTCGGACGGGACTTTCTCGATCACCTGACGTTCGAGAGCCGATCGCTGCAGTCGATCGTCGCGCTGGCGCCGGGCGTGGTACCGCAGGGCGACGGACTGTTCAGCGCCGACGGCGGCCGGACCACGACCAACTACGTCACCATCGACGGGGCATCGGCGAACATCGGGGTGCCGCGGATGGCGCCGACGCAGGTCGGCTTGCGCCCGCTGCCCGGCGCCGAGACCGACACGAACGCAAGCGGGGCGCATGCGGTGCTCGGCGGCTTCGCCGGCGGCAGCGAGCTCGTCCAGCTCGAGGCGCTCGAGCAGGTCCGCGTCGAGACGTCCGCCTATGGCGCGCGCTACGGACGGCAGTCTGGCGCGCAGGTACAGCTCGTCTCCCGGTCGGGCACGAACGAGTTCACGGGCAGCGCCTTCGAGTACCTGCGCGACTCGCGGCTCGACGCGCGCGACTGGTTCTCCAACGCCAACCCGCGGGTGCGGCGCGCGCCGTACCGGCAGCAGCAGTTCGGCGGCGTCTTCGGCGGCCCGATCGCGCGGAACCGGGCGTTCTTCTTCCTGTCGTACGAGGGACGCCAGCGCGACTCGGCTCCCGCCGTCCGCGAATTCCGCGTGCCGTCGATCGAGCTGCGCACGGCGCCCACGCTCGCGCCCGAACTGGCGCGCCTGCTGCACGCGTACCCGCTTCCGGATGGGCCGGACTTCCTCGACGCGCAGGGACAGCCGCTCGGCGCGGCGCCGTTCTACGACGGCGCGCCCGGTCACCAGGGATCGAACGCGTACAGCGCGAAGGTCGACTACGCGGTCGGCCCGCGCCTCCTCCTGAGCGTCCGCTGGAATCAGGGGCTCTCCGACCGGACGGGGTTCGTGCTCGCCCAGCGGAACCAGAACGCCGGCGACACCCGGACGGTGACCCTCAACGGTCGATCCACGCTGAGCGCCCGGCTGCTGCACGAGTGGACCGTCAACTACAGCCGCAACGCGGCCGACAACGGCAGCACCATCACCGACCGCTTCGACATCTCCCCGATCAGCGACCGCCTCCTGCTGCCGGCGTTCGCCCCGGCGAGCGCCAGCGTGCTCGTCTCGCTGCCAGGGTCGGTGCAGGACTACACGCTGGGGCCGTCGGTCGCCAACCGCCAGGTGCAGCTCCACCTCGTGGACAGCGTCTCCTGGAACACCCTCCGGCACAGCCTGCGGTTCGGCGTCGACCTGCGGCGGCTGACGCCGACCTACGGTCCGACGGAGTACCGCAGCGTCGTGACGTTCAACACGATCGAGTCGCTCCTGGCGAACCGCGCCGACCAGCTCGCCATCGGCTCGTCGGATCAGGTGCAGCTCGGGGTGATCGCGTTCTCGGCCTACGCGCAGGACACGTTTCAGGCGACGCGCCGCCTGAGCGTCGACTACGGCCTGCGGTGGGAGGTCAATCCCGCGCCGCAGGGCCTCGATCGGCCCCTCTTCACGCTGGAGGGATTCCCCGACCTGCGTCTGCTGCGCCTGGCGCCCGCGGGTACGTCCTTGTACCCGACGCGATGGGGCGAGCTGGCGCCGCGGATGGGCGCCGCCTACCGCCTGCGCGACGGCGCGAGCCGCAGCACGGTGCTGCGTGGCGCGTTCGGGCTGCACCACGACCTCGGCACGGGCGCGACGGCCACCGCCGCGCGCATGTTCCCGTACAACCGCACCGTCCGCCGGAGCGGCGTGCCGTTCCCCACCGACGATCGTCTCGCGGCGGCCGCGCCGGCGCTCAGCCTCGATCCGCCCTATCGCGCCCAGGACTTCACGGTCGTCGACTCGCGCCATGCCTTGCCGCGCACGTGGCAGTGGTCCGCGGGCGTCGATCAGAGCTTCGGCGCCGAGCGCGTGTCGGTCGTGTACGCGGGGCGTGCCGGGCGGCGCCTGCTGCGCCGTTATTTCTATGCGTTCGAGGGCGCGCGGCCGGTCAACCCCGACTTTCCCGGCGCGCGGCTGAACATCACGCGCAACGACCCGGGCTGGGGCGACAACTCCGACTACGACGCGCTCCAGGCGCAGTACGCGCGCCGGCTGTCGCGCGGACTGCAGGTGCTCGCCAGCTATACGCTGGCACGCGCGACCGATTCGGGATCGGACGACGCGACCGTGAACCTCGCCGACAGCGCGACCACGCCCACCTACTATTACGGCTACTCGCGCTTCGATCGCCGGCACAACGTCAACCTGTCGGCGATGTACCTCGTGCCGGCGGCGCCAGTCGCGCGCGCGCTGCTGCGCGACTGGTCCATCAACCTCAGCGTCTACGCGCAGAGCGCCCCGCCGCTGAACGTCACCTACGCGTATCGCGATCCGGTGGACAACCTGCTCTATCCGTACCGCGCCGACGTCGTGCGTGAGGAGCCGATCTGGATTGCCGACGGCCGGGCGCCCGGCGGGCGCCGTCTGAATCCGGCGGCGTTTCGCGTCCCCGCCAGCGCGCGCACGGCGCCGAGCCGCAACCTCGTCTCGCACGGCGCCCAGACGCGCAACAGCGTACGCGGCTTCGCGAGCTGGCAGGCCGACCTGGCGCTCCAGCGGCAGCTCCGCATGGGCGGCCGCCGCGCCCTCCAGCTGCGCGCCGAGGCCTACAACGTCCTCAACCGTCCGAACTTCGCGCAGCCGGACGCCTCGGTCGGCACCCTGGTCGGCGCGACGGGCCAGTTCATTCCCGCGGCGCTCTTCGGCCGCATCACCGGATCCGGCGGTCCGGGCCTCCCTGGCGGCGGGATCGGCCCGGCCATGGCGACCGGCGGCGCGCGGACCGTTCAGCTCGTGTTGCGTCTACACTTCTAAGGTCATCACCATGAGGAAGCGCCTGTTCGCGGTCGTCGTGCTCGCCGCCGCCTTGACCAGTCCGGCGCCCTTCTTCGCCCAGACGGGCGCGGCGCCGCAGGGTCGCGGCGGCGCGCCGATCCAGCGTCCGCCGCGCGATGTGCAGGAGCGCGCGGTCGGCACGGCGGTCGTCCGCGGTCTGGTGCAGACGGCCGACACGAGCGCGCCGATCCGGCGCGCGCAGATCCGCGCCGTGCTGGCCGGCAGCCGCGAGACGCGGCTCGTGACGACCGATGCGGAGGGACGCTTCGAGCTGCGCGACCTTCCCGCGGGCCGGTGGGAGCTGACCGCCGCGAAGGGCGGCTACGTGACGATGCGCTACGGGCAGCGGCGGCCCTTCGAGGCCGGCCGGCCGCTCGAGGTCGCCGACGGCCAGGTCGTCCAGCAGGTCAACTTCGCGCTGCCGCGCGGGGCGGTCATCGCCGGGCGGGTGCTCGACGAGTTCGGCGAGCCGGTCGCGGGCGCGCGCGTGCAGGCGATGCGCTATCAGCTCTCGCAGGGCACGCGCCGGCTCGCGCCCGCCGGCGCCACCGCCCAGACCGACGACACGGGCGGGTTCCGCCTCTACGGCCTGATGCCCGGTGACTATTACGTGAGCGCCATCCTGCGCGCCCTGCCCGCCGACGACACCACCGACGCCACCGGATACGCCCCGACCTACTATCCGGGCACGGGCAGCGTCACCGAGGCGCAGCCGGTCGCGCTCGGCATCTCGGAAGAGGCGACGATCGCCTTTGCCCTGCAGACGGTTCGGACCGCGCGCGTCTCCGGCACGGTCGTCAATGCGATGGGTCTGCCGTTGACGGCCGGCATGGTGATGCTGCTCGCGCCCGACATGGCGGGCGGCGGGCCGCTGATGTTCGGGGCGGGCAATCGCATCCGTCCCGATGGATCGTTCGTGCTGTCGAACGTGGCGCCCGGCACCTACACGCTGACGGCCACGACCGGCGGACCGGGGATGCGCGGCGGCGGCGGAGGCGAGATCGAGCTCGGCAACTTGCCCCTCGCGGTCGCCGGCGATGACGTGACCGGCGTGACGGTGGTCACCGGGCGGGGCGCCACGCTCACGGGCACGATCGTCGCGCAGGGCAGCAGCACCGCGCTCGCGCGCAGCGCGCTCCAGGTCACCACGCAGGCCGTCGGCGGCGGCCTGGGCGCCTTTCCGGGCCTGGCCGGCGGAGGCGGCCCGTTCGGCGGCGGCCGCAACGTGGCCGACGATGGCACGTTCACGCTGACGAACCTGTTCGGGCCGCGGCTCGTCCGCCTCAACGGCCTGCCGCCGGAGTGGATGCTCGAGTCGGTCATCGTGGACGGCCGCGATGTCACGGACCAGCCCGTGGAATTCGCCCCGAACGCGGACCTCGCCGGCGCGCGCATCGTCGTCAGCGATCGCGTGACCGACGTATCCGGGTCGGTCGCGGCCGCCGACGGCAAATCGTCGTCGCGCGACTTCACCGTGATCGTGTTTCCCGACGAGGAGGCGCGCTGGACCGCGCCGTCGCGCTACGTGCGAACGGCGCGCCCCGACCAGCAGGGGCTGTTCAAGATCCGGGCGCTCCCCCCGCACGATCGGTATCTGGCGGTCGCCGTCGATTACCTCGAGCAGGGTGAGGAGACCGACGGCGAGCTGCTGGCCTCGCTCAAGGGGCAGGCCACCGCGTTCCGCCTGCGGGCCGGCGACGCGACGAGCCTCACTCTGAGGCTCCAGACGCGGTGACGTCCGATCTGCGGTATCCGGTCGGGCCGTTCGATCTGACCGCGCCGGTCACGCCCGACCTGCGCGCCCCGGCCATCGCCGTGATCGCCGACCTGCCCGCGCGCATGCGCGCCGCGGTCGCGGGGCTCGCCGACGCGCAGCTCGATACGCCGTACCGCCCGGGTGGATGGACGGTCCGCCAGGTGGTCCATCACGTCGCCGACAGCCACATGAACGGCTACATCCGGACGAAGCTCGCACTGACCGAGCAGGAACCGACGATCAAGCCGTACGATCAGGACGCGTGGGCGCCGCTGCCGGACAACCGCCTGCCGATCGACGTGTCGCTCGGCATCCTGGACGGCGTCCATGCGCGGTGGGCGACCGTCTGGCGGTCGCTCGCGCCGGCGCAGTTCGCGCGGATCTTCCATCATCCGGAGATCGGGACCGTCGCGCTCGACCTGCAGCTGCAGCACTACGCGTGGCACTGCCGCCATCACGTCGCGCACGTCACGTCGCTGCGCGAGCGCGAGGGGTGGAGGACGTAGCGTCCGGCTTCAGCCGGACCAGGCGCAAAAGACTGGTAGGATAGGCATCCGAATGGCGGCACCGAAGAGAGATGCGCAGCCCGAGCCGACGGAGATCGGCGACGCGCTCGGGATGATCGAGACACGCGGCCTCGTCGGCATGATCGAGGCGGCCGACGCCATGCTGAAGACGGCGAACGTCGTGCTCGTCGGCTGGCAGAAGGTCGACGCGGGCCTCGTGACCGCGCTCATCCGCGGCGACGTGGGTTCGGTCAAGGCGGCGACCGACGCCGGCGCCGCCGCCGCGCGCCGGGTGGGCGAGCTCATCGGGGTCCACGTGATCCCGCGGCCGGCCGACGACCTGGAAAAGGTGTTTCCGATCCGCTAGCGAGTCCGCACCGAGAGCAAGTACGCCCGGTAACGGAGCGAAGGTCCACACTCGGCCGTGGCAGCCGGGTGGCGTTTCCCCTGGACACGGTCCCACGAACGGCCATGAAAACCTGCCGTTCATATTTCCGCGCACGCTCAATCGACGAGAAGTTTGTGGGCTAGACCCTTCGTGACGAATCTATGAGCGAGCGCGACAACGATTACGCGAAGAAGGACGCATTGCCGCCACTCGTGGCTCGCGCAGCTTCGCTCGCGGAGCGTCTCGACTTCAGGAACTCGTGCGCGATTGTGTATGCGCCACTACTTCAGATGCTTGCGGCGCAGGTGCGCGGTGGCATCATCGGCGAGATGGGTACGGGAACCGGCGTGGGTGCATCATGGATGGCCTGCGCGATCGGGGAAGGCTCCCGCATCGTGACAATCGAAGCGGATGCAGCTCGTGCTCACGCCGTGGCTGATCTCTTCGCAGATGACGGGCGCATCGTCGCGCTGCACGGGGACGCGCTCGAGCTGGCTGCCTACGGTCCGTTTGGCCTGGTATTTTGCGACGCCGGTCCGGGCAAGGTCGACCACCAGGAGGTGACCGTCGCGATGACGCGACCGGGCGGCTTGATCGTGCTCGACGATCTCACTCCGGCGCGTACCGACCTTGCCTGGTGGCTGCAGTGTCGCGATGTGGTCGCGACTACCGTTTGGGTCACGCCGGAACTAGGCGCCATCCTCGCCGTGCGCCGATAATGTATTCGTCTCGGCGGTACGCGGGCCACAAACGCGCCAAGACTAGGACTTCCGCACGACCGCGCCCGTCCGCCGCTTCCGCTGGCGCGCGGTGAGCGGCCGGATCGCGATCTCCTCCCCCACCATCAGCAGCGGCTGCGACGGCGCGTCCAGGTTGAAGAGCCGTCCGTCCTCGGTGCGGGCGTAGAGCTGATCGCCGCCGATGAAGAGCGTCATCGGCCCCCCGTCGCCGATCGCCTCGTAGAGGCGCACGCCGAACAGCTCGCGGAGCGTCGCGAGCAGCCGACGCAGCCGGGGAATGGAAAAGCCGCGCCGGCGGAGATCGGCGAGGACCTGCAGCTCGAGGACGTCGAGCGGGGTGTAGCGCCGCTCGGTGAAGCCGCCGGCCGCCGTGCGGTGCGGCGCGACGGCCGGCTTGAAGAGCCGGCGCGCGTCCCACCACTGGAGCTGCCGGGCGCTGAGGCCGGTGAGCGTGGCCACCTCGCGCGACGTGTAGTGCTTCTTGAGCTTCATCCCTCGACTCTTCGCTCGGGATGACCCTGAGCTCGTTGAAGGGTCACAGCCCGAACCGATCCGGGCGCACGAGGGCGAGCTCGGCGCGCTCGCGGCCGTTCAGGACCAGGTCCGCGACGAGCGACGCGGTGAGCGGCGCCAGCAGGACGCCGTTGCGGTAGTGGCCGGTCGCGTAAAACACGCCGCGCATTGTGGACGATGCGCCGATGATCGGCAACTCGTCGGTGGTGGCCGGGCGCAGGCCCGCCCGCGCGTCCTCGAAGGTGGCGCGGCCCAGCGCGGGCACCAGCCGCGCACCGCCCGCCAGCAGCGACTGCACGCCGCCGGCGGTGACGCGCTCGTCGAACCCGACGTCCTCGACCGTCGCCCCGACCAGCACGCGGCCGTCCTGCCACGGCACCAGGTAGCACTCCGGTCCCCAGACCACGTGCGAGACCACCGGCTGCGGGAGTCGGAGCTGCACGAGCTGCCCGCGGACCGGCCGGACTGGTGGAGCCGTGCCGTCCATCCGAATGCCGCCCGACCAGCTGCCTGCCGCCATGACGAGGGCGTCGGCCGTCAGCGTGCCCTCGGCCGTCTCCAGCGCCGGACCGGCGTCGCCGCGCACGATGCGATCCACCCGGACCTGCAGAAGCTGCGCG
>Ga0194128_10003179_pt1 | contig 25617 bp, 21 predicted proteins | sample TA2KigCa65mmetaG_FD_148650 | JGI IMG/M metagenome (GOLD analysis project Ga0194128, IMG submission 148650) | Freshwater microbial communities from Lake Tanganyika, Tanzania - TA2015037 Kigoma Deep Cast 65m | ecosystem: Environmental > Aquatic > Freshwater > Lake | place: Tanzania: Lake... | reverse complement strand
CGTGTAGCGGCCCGTGCCGTTGCAGCAGTGGCGAACGTTGAGGAAATACGTTCCCGCCGGCAACAGCTTGCTCAACGAGAAATTGTACCAGGCCCCGGAGTCGTCATCGCTCGCCAGCGTCGCGCCGTCTTCGCCGGTGAGCGTCGCCGCCAAGTCCGTGGGACCGCTGGAGGACGCGGTCAACACGCCGGGGGCGCTCAGGACGATGCGGTACACGTCGACGTCGCCCGGTACTTCGATGCGGCCATCGGCGCGCTCGACCAGCGTCGCCGCGGTGGCGGCGGTGTTGCCGACGTCGTCGGCCAGGGTCTCCGCGGCCGTGCCGCGTACGACCTGGCTGTTGTCGGCCACCGGGCGGCCGGTCGCCAACGCTTCGAGTTCTTCGACGCTGCCGACCACCCGCAGATCGACGCTGGCGACCGGTCGGAAGGGACGCCCCTCGTTGAACACGTGGAGACCGCTGATGCCCAGCGGCGCATCGGCGGGAATCGAGAGTTTCACCTCGGCGCGTTCCTTGGAGGCGGTCGCCGCGAGCACCACGAACCCGGCCGGCGTCGACACCACGGGTGGTGTTGTCGCCAGTCCGGGGGCGCGGACCTCGAGGGCGACCGTGGTGCCGCGCGGCACCACGGCCTCGATCTTGAACACCTCGCGTTTGGCCGCCTGGACGGCGCACGACAGATTCTGGCAACTCGTCACCGCCTCGGCCGCCGGGGCCGGCAGGTCGCTGCGCGCCAGCAGGCGCTGCAGCAGGTAGGCCGTGGCGGCAGCAGAACTGGTGAACCAGCGGCCCCCATCGCCATCGAGCCCGACATAGACCCGCTCGCCGCGGCGCTGCACGAGGGCGGTGCCGAACTCACTCTGCCCGCCCAAGGCGCGAAATACATCGTAGGTCCGCTTGGCGGCGTCGAGCAGTGCTTGATCACCCGCGTCCAACGCGGCGAACCCCCGCGTCTCTGCGACAGGACGGCGTAGATCGAGGTAGAGCGCTGGGCCGTCGCCGGGCCGTTCCTGCACCATGCGCGCCGCCCCGTCGGCCCCCGCCGCCATGCGGTCGAGCACCGCCCCGTACGCATCCCCCGGCGAACCACCCGACGGGAGGACGGATTGGGCCGAGGCCGAAGCGACAGTCAGGCCCGCGATGGCGGCCAGGACGACGGCAACGACAGAGCGTCGGATCATCGCTAGCCCGTCAACGTCATGCACTGCTTCGGCACGCGAACCGAAGCGCCGCGCGAGAACCACGTGAGGAAGACATTGCCGGTGCATGGCGATCGCGAGATGCCGATCTGCCCGAAGCCGCCGACCCGAATGTCGCGAACCTCGATCTGCAGGAAATCCCCCTCATCGAAGGTGACGAGCCCGCACCAGCGCGCCGCCTGCTGATAGATACCCTCTTGCGTGCACACCATGCGATTGATCAGCGGCGACTGCAGGTTCATCCCCGGGTTGGCCGCCGTGCCGAGCGCGGCCGCCGCCGGCACTGCCGGGCGGGGCGAGTTGACCGCCACCACCATGCCGCTCGACCCCTCGCGCTCGTCCAGGGGCGCAGGTCGTGGGTCTCGCCGCGGACCGCGCAGCGCATTGAGCCGCGCCGCCGCCAAGCGCGCCACCGCCGAGTCGGGGAACTCGCCCACGATCCGCCGGTAGGTTTGCTCGGCCTCGAAATACTGCGACGAGAGTTCCTGCTGATAGCCCTGCGCGTAGAGAAGATCGGCATCGGCAAGCCCACCCGCGGTCGGCAGCGGATCGGGGCGCGGCGCCGAACGAACCGAGCCGGGCGCAGGGACGACGGGCGATACGACTTGCGGTGCGGCGACGCGCACCGGCGCCTCGACGCTCGGCCGCCCCGAACCGCCGACCACCCAAGGACCATCACGCCCGGCGAACTGGCCCGCGACCTCGCGCGACTCGACGCGCGGCGCGCTCAGACGAACCGGTTCGGCCACGCGCGGCGATGCCACCGCCGGTCGCGATAGCGTTGAAGCGGTTCCAGCGACCACCCAGGGCCCATCGCGCCCGGCAAACTGGCCGGCGAGCGTCGTCGGGGCCGTCAGATCCGGAACGCGTGACGGCGCCGGGCTCATCGATTGCGTGATCACCGGGGCGATCGGCGCCGGGCTCATCGGCGGGCTCGCGAGCGATGCCGTTCTCACTCCGAGAGTCGAAGCAAAATGCGCCGTGCGATCGGCGCGCAAATCCTGATCGACCCGTGCCAATGCGCGAGGGGCCGGATTGGACGGCGCCGGGACCGCGACAACCGGCGCGCTGACGGGGGCCGAGGCGGCCGGGACCGCCGATTCGCCGCGGGCCAACTGGACCGTCGGGACGTTTTCGACCGGGCGCCGGGCCGCGGTCAGCGTCGCCCGCTGCTGGTCGGTCAGTGGATTGGCCGCCACCAGGCGTTCGTTGGCGGCTTGGGTGGTCGCCGCCGCCTCGGGCGCCGTCATGACCGCTTGTGCGAGCGTGCCGCCCGCCGCGACGGTGCGTTCGCGACGCCAAGTCTCGACCTCGGCTGTCGTCATCGGCCGCTCGCCGAGCAACGCGCCGCGGTCGTACCGCGCCCGGATGTGGCTTCCGTCCGCCCGAACGATCACGAAGTCCCCATCCCGAATGCCGTCGGCGTACGTCCCGACGACGACTTGCCCGTCGGGATAGCTCGTGATCGCTTCGCCATGCAACTCGCCGCGACGGAACGTGCCTTCGTTGCGTTCGCTTTCGACACCGTCCTCGTACCAGATCAGCGTGCCGCGTCCCGCGAGGCGCCCGGCTTCGCACGGACCGAACCAACGGATGCTCTCGTTGGGTTTTGCGAACGGATTGGTCGTGCCGCATCGCGACGTGGCATCGACGATCCACCCCGCTTCGCCCACGCTATCAGCGAGTGGGCCTACCCCGGAATCCGCGGGCCGGTTGACGACCCGCGGCGGACTCGGCGGTGGCGCGGCAACGGCCGCGGCGCGGCCGCCGGGCATCAATCCCGACAGCGCGCTCCACCCGGACTCGACATAGGAACACGCCGAAAGAGCCATCAACGCGGCGCTGGCCACGATCGTGGCGCGCATTCGATGTTCGATCAACAAGCCCCCTCCGTCTCGACGCCCGGCGACGCGACTCCCCTGGGGGCGAATTATAAGACCGCCGCGCGGAAAGGACAGGGGACAAACCAACCGCCCATCGCGGGGAATCGGGCGCCAACGCGGCATGCTCCGGCCGAGCTTGCCATCCGAGAGAACGTCGTCGCCGCTCCAGTGATCCTAGACCGATCACACGTGTATCGCGCCGACGTGGGCGCGCTCCATCGCATGGTCAGCCCCAGTGCGCGCGCGAGGGGCAGCCCGACGCCTACCTGAGGCTGGTCTTGGCCACTTGCTCAAGCCATCGGACGATCTTGGTCTGATCGTCGCCCGAGCCCAACTGACGGCTCGCGGTGGCCCAGGTTTCGCGCAGTTGGGCGAGGAGCAGCACCGGAGCATCGACGCTCTGTGCCAGCTTGGTCGCCGCGTCGAGATCGCGGACGATGAAGCGGAGCGCTCGTCCGCTGTCGAACTTACCCGCGAGCACCTGATCGCCGACCAGGGTGTTCACCGCGGACGGGCCGAGCGCCACGGTGGCCCCGGCCAGCACCTCTTCGGGCTTGAGGCCGAACCGCTTGGCGGCAATCAACCCTTCGAGCGCCATCGTAAGGCCCGCGGCCTCGAGCGCCGTCGCGAGGAGTTTCGCAACCTGCCCGGTGCCGAAGCCGCCGACGTGGTGCACCTCGGCCGCCATCGCCTTGAAAACCGGCTCGGCCCGCCCGAAGGCGGCGGCATCGCCGCCCACCAGGAGGCGAAGCCGCCGGGCACGGGCGTCGTTGCGATTGCCGAGCACGCCCGCCTCGAGCATGTCGATGCCCTGCGCCGAGAGCCGTCGCGCGATCGTCTGGGCCGCCGCCGGCGCCGAACAGCTGAGGTCGACGAACACACCGCCCGGCTTCATGCCATTGACGACGCCGGTCTTGCCGAGCGCCGCGTCGGCCACTTCGATTTCCGAGGGCAGCATGGCGAATACGACGTCGCTCGCGGCCGCGAGCGTCGCCGCGTCGGTCGCGATCGACGGCAGACCGTCGAGCAGGATCGCCTGGGTCGCCCGCAGGTTTGTGTCGTAGACCTGGATCGGAAAACCGGCCGCCGCGATGTTGAGCGCCATCTGCGCGCCAATTTCGCCCAAGCCGAGGAAGCCGACGCGCACCGTCATCGGACTCAGTTCACGGGTTTGAGCGCATCGTCGATCAGGAAAAGATCGGTCAGCATCGTTCGGAGATGGATCGAACCGTTGAGGTTGTCGACCAACGGCGAACCGATTCCCGGCTGGGCCAGCACGAAGCGGATCGCTGCCCGAGCGCGGGCACCGTCCTGTTCGACCACAGCCGAAAAGGCCCGCGTCGCCTCGCCCTGAACCCCATTGAAACGGGCCGCCGCATCGGCCAGCAATCCCGGCAGCGCTGCGAGCGCGGCCTCGGCGCTTTCGAGTTGCTGGCGGATGGCGCTTTTGCCGTCCCGGCTCGCATCGCTGTCTCGGCCCTGCGCGGCGTAAGCCAGCATGAATTCGTAAGCCTCTTCGATCGCGTCGATCGCCTCGCTCAACGTCATGACCCCTCCAACCTAGCGTTCGGGCGACCAGCGCGCCGGATCGTGATGGTCGAGATACTCGCGCCGGGTGATCCAACCACGGATCATTGAACGCGTAATCCACCATTTGTCCGGTCGTAGCCCGAAATAAATATGGACCAGGATCAGCGACAAGATCGCCATCGCGGCATAGCCGTGCGCGAGGTAGACCCAGCCCCAGTCCTGGTCCGCCAGGAAATACGGGTCGCGGCGCCACAGCGGTGTGTCGATCTTGGCCAGCATCAGGCCGCCGCTCGCCATGGTGATCAGCACCAGCACCGCGATCGCCAAGTGATAGAGCCGCTGCGCGATCGGGTATTTGGCCGCCCGCGGCGGCGGCGCGCCCGCGGCCAGCGCCTCGAGTTCAGCCACGCCCTCGGCCAGCGCCTTCGGCCCGACCGCCATCGCCCGCCAATCCTGCGCCGCGAGCGCGCGTACGATGTGGAACACGACCGCCGCCGAGAGTACGACGCCGGCGATCCAATGGATCGTGACCCAGTCGAACTTGATGCCGACGATGGGAAGAAAAGCGGTGACGCTCAGCGTCAGCACCGACACCGCCATGATCCAGTGGTAGAAGCGATCGGTCAGCCGATGGCGCACCACCCGTTCCGGCGCCGCGGTGCGAGCGCCGGCCGGCGACGACGGAACGTTCACTGCCCGGCCCCGGCCTTCGAACGGCGTCGGGTCGCCCGCCACAGGGCGTGCAGGACGATGAACGCTAGGGCCGCTCCGACGAACAGCCACAGCGGATCCCACGCTGCCCCCTGCACCGCTTCCTGTCCATAGACCGAGCGGCTGAAGCGAACCCAATCCATCGGTCGCGGTCTAGGTCGAGTCGCGCACGGCGCGGGCGACGAGGTTGGCCATCAACGGAACTTTGAAGTGGTTGTAGTTGAGCGGTCTGGCGCCCCGCGTGACCGATTGCCCGGCGAGCTTGGCGACATCGGGGCTGGGCGTTTTGCCCTTGACCACGTCCTCGGCCACCCGCAGACGCCGCGGCGTGCACTGAACACCACCGCAGACGATCCGCGCCTGTTGCACGACGCCATCGCGCACCACCATCGCCGAGGCGATGTTGACGAGCGGAAAGTCCCAACTCTCGCGGTCGGCGACCTTTTCGAAGTAGAGCTTGGCGCCAGCCCAGGTGTTGGGCACACGGATCGCGACCAGGAGATCTTTGGTATCCATCGCCGTCATTCGCGTGATATCGACCCGCGGACCGATGAAGAAATCCTCGGCGTTGATCACGCGCTCACCCTTGGCGTTGCGCACGACCATTTTGGCCTCGAGCGCCACCAGCACTGGGTTGATGTCGGAGGGGGTCACTGCAACGCAACGGTCGGCCTCGAACAGCGCATGTTCGCGGTTCATGCCCTCGGGGGTGTCGGCGTAGCACGTGTTGCCGCCGGCGCGATAACACGGCATGCCGGCGCGGTAGTACCAGCATCGCGCGTCCTGGGCGACGTTGCCGCCGAGCGTGCCCGAGTTGCGGATCTGCGGGCTCGCCACCTTGGCTGCAGCCTCGGCCAGCGTGCGGAACTTCTGGCGAATCCCCGGATGGCGTTCAATCTCGGTGAGCGAGGTGAGCGCGCCGATTTCGACTCCGTCCGCAGTCTCTTTAATTCCGCGCAAGGCCGGAATGGCGGTCAGATCGACCACCACCTTCGGCTTCTTGGCCCGGTCCTTGAACCAGCTGAGCGAGTCGTTGCCGCCGGCCAGCCGCCAGGAATCCTTGCCGTGCTTGTCGAGCAACGCGACCGCGTCTTCGATCGACTTCGGCTGGTAGAGCTCGAAGCCGGGCATCATGTCTCGAATGATCATGGGTCAGCTCCGCCTACATGGTGTTGACCTGCAGGGGCTTGTACGACTGCGCCTGCTTGGCCACTTGGTTGACGATCATGTCGGCGACGATCGGCGTGCGATTGAACAAATGCCCGCCGAGCGCATCGGAGATCGCCGAAACGATCGCCGACGCCGCCGAACCCTGAATCGGCTCGCCGATTCCCTTGACGCCCATCGGATTGTCGCCGTCCGGCTTGTCGACGGCCGCCCACTCCATAGCGGGTGGAACGTCGAGGTAAGACGGCGGCTTGCACTGGTAGAAGCCGACATTGGCGGGCAGACCGAGCTTGGGGTCGTAGACGTAACGTTCGAGGCAGGCCAAACCGAGCCCCATCACCGTCGCGCCATTGACCTGCGTCGCCAACCCGGCTGGATGGATGACGTAGCCGCAGTCGGCGACGTTTACCACCTCGAGTACCTTGACCTTGCCGGTCTCGGTGTCGACCTCGACCATCGCGAAGGCCGCCGCTAAGGCAGGCGTTAGCCCCTTCTTCGGCAGCTTGTCCTTGGCGACGCCGATCAGACCGGTTCCGGCGAGCGCCGACACCGAAGCCTTGGTGATCGGGTTGAGATCCTCCGCCATCTCTCTACCAGAGAACTTGCCGCCCATGTCGATCGCGAGCTGGGCTGCCTTGGCAAAGGTCACCGACTTGCTGCGATCCGCCTTGCTGACGACGACCTCCTCACCGAGGTCATAGTCCTCGGGCTTACCGCCCAGGTTGGCGGCGGCAATTTCGAGCAACTTCTGCTTGGCGTCCATCGCCGCGACGTAGTTGGTGCGGCTCATCGTGTAATTGGTGTTGGAGCCAAACTGGCCCAGGTTCCACGGCAGGTGCCTGCGACTGTCGCCGCGCTCGATGATACAGTTCTCCCACTTGCAGTTAAGCACCTCGGCCGCGATGCGCGAGGTCGAAGCGTAGGAGAACGTCCCTAAGTTGCCGACGCCGGTGTGGATGTGGATCTTGCCGTCGGGCGTGATCCGCACCAAGCCGTCGAACCCGAATGAGCCTGCCGAGTGGTAGGCCTGTCCGACCCCGATACCGATGACCTTCGAGCCCTGGCGCTGGCCCGAAAGTTTCTTCTTTTCCTCCCACTTGAACTGCGCTGCCCCCTTGTCGAGCGCATCTTTCAGGTAAGCGCTCGACAGAGGCTCGCGCCGCTCACCGATCTTGCCATCGTTGTCGGGCGCGTTGATGCGCCGGATCGCGACCCGGTCGAGGTTCAGCTCGCGCGCCGCCTTGTCGATCAGTGGTTCGAGTGCGAGCGCGATCTGGTTCTCGCCCGGACCGCGTTGCGCACCGCGTGGCGGTGTATTGGTCAGGACCGAAATGCCGCGCCAGCGCATGGTTTCGGGCTGGAAGACGATCGATGCTGCGCTGCCGGCGTTGCGGAAGTCCGGGAATCCGGTGTTGGGCCCGTTCTCGTGCACGACATACATGTCCATCGCCAGGATGCGGCCATTTTCGGCGAAGCCGATCTTGACCCGCCCCTGAAAGCCGGGACGACCCTGACCGAGCGCGAACTCTTCGGCCCGAGTAATGCGCAGGAGCACGGGTTTTCCCGCCTTCTTGGACAAGTGCGCCGGGATCGCCATCAGCGGATAGGCCCCTGCTTTCGAGCCGAACCCGCCACCGCAATACTCGCCGACGTAGACGATTTCCTCGGGTTTGACGCCGACGAGTCTGGCCAAGCCCGGAACGACGAAGCTGCCCGATTGCGACGACCCGTAGACGATACACTTGCCATTCTGCCACGTCGCCATCGCCGAGCGCGGCTCCATCGAGTGATGCGCCAGACCTTGCGTGACGAACGACTCGTCGATCACCAACTTGGCTTTGGCCATCGCGGCATCGACGTCACCGTAGGACCACTGCTCGGCCGGCTTGCCCATCGGAAGCTTGCCGTCGCCGGCGTTCGCGAAATCTCCCGCCTCCCATTTCAGGGTCTGGAGGTTGAGGCGGATGTTGGCGACGTTAGCGTTCTCACGCGCGTTGGGTCCACCTGGATAGAGACTGTCGAGCGGGTCGGTGACGAATGGCAGCGGTTCGAGGTCGACTTTGATGCGTTCGACCGCCTCGGCTGCGATGTATTCGTCGGTCGCCGCCACCGCCAAGATCGGTTGACCGGCAAACAACGGTTCGTTGGTCAAGATCGGATCCTCCGGGGGCGGGAACTGCGGCACGTCGTCCGCCGTCAGGATCGCCACTACGCCCTTCATCTTGAGCGCAGCCGAGGTGTCGATGCGCTTGACCTTGGCATGCGGCATCGGACTCACCAGCAGCTTGGCGAACAACATGCCCTCGGCGCGGAAATCTTCGGCGTAGCGGGCGCGGCCGGTCACCTTGGCGGTGACGTCGGGTGGCAGGAAGTCTTTGCCGATGTGCTTGAATGCCATTTATGCCTCCCGCGACGCGCGCATGACAGCGCTGAGATAATTGTGGTAGGCGCCGCACCGACAGAGGTTGCCCGACATCGCGACACGCGCCTGCTCGATAGTGGGTTTGGGGTTGGCCTTGAGCAATGCCACCGCCGACATGATCTGGCCCGGCGTGCAGAACCCGCATTGCGGCGCCAGTTCGGCCACGAAGGCGCGCTGCACCGGGTGCAACTCGCCGTTCGGCCCCTCGAGGCCTTCGATCGTGGTGATTTTCTTCTCGCGCACGCTGTGGGTGAGCGTCGAGCACGAGTAATAGGCGATGTCGTCGACCATCACCGTGCAAGCACCGCATTCCGTGCGGTCGCAGCCCAACTTGGTGCCGGTGAGCCCGAGCTTATAGCGCAATGTCATCGCCAGTGTCTCTTGCGGCAGCACGTCGACGCGACGCACCCGGCCGTTGACGTTGAGGCTTACCAGACGCTCGACGGTTCCTTTGGCGGCCTGGGCGAGCGCCTCGCCGCCACCGGGTCCGCGGAAGAGAAAGGCCGAGGCCGAAGCCACCGCCCCCGAAGCGATCACGCCCTTGATGAAGCTTCGGCGGGAAGCCTTGCTTCGCACAACCTCGGTCAGGAAGTCGCCCTGATGATCGACCGTGTCCGGCTCGACATGACCACCGTCACTGCGAGTCGCTTCTACGAAGTTTGACATTGCTACCCCCTTGTCGCGGAGCACGACCGTTCTCGCCGGGCGGCCGCTGCATCTAGGATTATCTTGCGCTGCTAGTATTGCAAGGGCGATTTCTGCCCAACAGTCACTTACGCCAACACAAATTCCGAAGGGGTCTGTGTATAACTTCTCATCGACCGGAGCGGGCCGCGTGCCAAGCGGCGGCGAGGCGAGCGCCCTCGCTCAATTGCTCGGGTGTGATGCCCTCGGTGACGGTTTGGCGGCACTGAAGGCCGGGCTCATAGCCGCCGGTAAGCGCGAGTTCGCACCACATGAACGCTCGGGCCACATCGCGCGCCACACCTCTGCCGTGGAAATAGAACATCCCGAGATAAAACTGAGCCTCGACTTGACCTTTTTCCGCGGCGCGCCGGAACCAGTTGAGCGCAAGGTCGTCGTCCGCGCTCACGCCCAACCCGCGAAAATACATGAATCCGAGCGCCGCCTGAGAACGAGGGTCGTTACGCTCGGCGAGCGGGCGCCAATGGCCGAGCGCTTCGGCGTAGTTACCGCGGTTGTAGGCCGCCCGACCGGCACCGAAGTCTTGCCCCATCGCCTGCGACGACAGCGCCACCACGACCAAGGGGCCGATCAGACAAGCGCCTAGGGCGAAGCGACTGCGCGCACGCATGGTCAATTAGTATCTCATGGCTAAGGCAAGAGGGCGAAGCCCGACATGCCCGAATCGTCCTCGGGATACCGCAGCGATCGGGGTCGGGTCATTCATGCCTAGGGGCCGACCGGACGACGCCAGGCGCGCACGAGATAGGGGCGCAGCGCATCGCCGGCCAACACGACCACCGCTTCCCAGCGAAAGCGGATCGGCGACTCGACGGTGGCGGTAATCGCGAAGGCAACCGCCGAAGACGACTCGAGGTAGGGCTCGCCGCCCACCGGCTGCGGCGGGGTGACCGCACGACCCGCGAGGTAAGCCTCGCGCTCTTCGAGAAAGGCGGGCAGCGTGCCGGCTGCCAGATTCGGGATGGCCTCTAGGACCCGGACGCTCGCGGCCAGCGGCTCGACGCCGGCGTTGAGACAGTCGACCGTGAGGTGCGGCGCGACCTCGACGTAGAGCGGGTGATCGACGCCCAGCACCTGCATCAGCTCCTCGACCGATTCGAAGGGGCCGTCACGGGCGCCGTGCGGCAGACCGGCGGCGCGGTAGTCGGCGTCCTCGGCGCCGCCAGGACGTGGTCGCGAGTCGGGATCGCGCCAGTCGAGCACGGCCTGGGCGACACGCGGCGAGGCGCTCGCGGCAAACAGCCCGGTGATGAGCGCCGCCCATCCCGTGTTGAGATCGATCTTGCCGCACTCCTCGCGGATAGCGACCTCGACCGTACGCCCATCGAGCGCGACCGCGACGCTCCTGCCGGCGTGGGCCGGCGCGCCCGCCTGCGAATCGAACAGGGTCAGGGCCGCGACGGCGATCGCCGCATGCGCCGCATGCCGCGCTTCGGCCTCGGCCACTAGTGCTCCCGCCGACACCAGGTCGCCCCGTGCGCGCAAGCTCGCGGCCGTGACGAACGCGGCGACCAGCGTGACGAGCCACAGCACGACGATGACGGCGACCCCGGCGGGCTGGGCGGTGAGCCGATTCATCGCGGCGCCGGGTCCAATTGCGGCCGGACGACCAACGACGGCCACGGTGGTCCGGCGCGATCGCGATAGGCAATATCGAGACGCACGAGGTCGGGCAGCACATGGCGGTCGCGCCAGGTCCGATGCCAGCGCCCCTCGCGCGCGTTCGCGTCGCGGCCGAAATAGGCGAAGCGAACACCGGCGACGCCTTGCAACAACACATCGCGCTCGTCCGTCGTGGCGAACGAGAATCCGGCGCTCTCCCCTGCGGTCGGCCGCCGGTCGATCACGAGGCGGTCGCCGTCGAGCCGAAGGCGGACCAGGGCGTTTCCGCCGCGACCGGGCCACGGCGGCAAGGTGGCCACGAAACTTAGCGTCAGTTCATCGCCCTCGAACGCAGCGAGGCTGCGATTGTCGATCGACCATCGCAGTGGCCGCGCCGATTCGATCGCCTGGCGGAGAAAGCGTTGAACCTGCCGCAGATCATCGAGACGCTCTGCCGTCCGCTCCACCCGATCACCGCCGAACAGGCCCGTGCGCACGACACCGGTCAACACCGCGGCAAGCAGCGCAAGTACGCTGAGCGCCGTCACGAGTTCGATCAGCGTCAGGCCCGCCTCGCGCCGCACGCCGCTCATTCGTCGCCTCGGGGGCCGAGGCGGATCGTCCGCAACACGACGCGATCGTCGCGACCGTTCGCCCATCGTGTCACGACCTCGACGGCAAACGCGCGGACGGGCAATGCCGACAAGCGTTCCGGCGGCAGCCCGGCGTAAGGCGCAACCCGGACCTCCCAGTCGATGCCGGTGTCCGACCCCTGGAGCGTCCCCGGCCGCAAGGAAATCGACGCGCCAACCTCGGCCATCTTCGACTCGGCCACGAGGGTCGCGAGGGTCAGTCGTTCGGCGCGATCCTGGCCACGGATCGACGCACCCAGGAGTTGCATGACGGCGGCACCGGCCAGCGCCGTCAGCACCAGCGCCACCAAGACCTCGACCAGTGTGAACCCGGACGGCTCAGCGCGCATCGGAGCGCACACGACCCGTCAGCCAATCGACGACGACCGTGGACCGGCGCCCGGCCGCGGCCACCTCGACGCGTCCTCCGGTCGAACTGCCGTCGGGGAAAAAACGGATCGCCGCCCGGCCATCGGCGAGGCGCGCGCCTGCCGGCAACTCGACCGCCGAGAACGATGTTCCGCGTGCCAGTTGCCGGCCACGATCGCCGGAGGCCCAGGCGCGGCCATCGCGATCGATGACGACCGCGGTCTCCCCCGAGGTCGCGACGGCGCTCGCCTGCGCCTCGCGCAACACGCTCGCCAGCCGGCGTGCCTCCTCGCCGGGCGAAACGCCGATCAACCATGGACCCAGCGCCGGCACGACCAGCAGGTAGACCGCCGCCACGAGGGCCAGCGCGATCAACACCTCGAACAGCGTGAATCCCGAATCAGTTCGTGATGTCGGCATTGTCGCCGTCGCCGCCCTTGCGCCCGTCTTCGCCCAACGACAACAGGCCATAGGCCTTGCCCCCCGATCCCGGCGCCTCGTAGACGTAGGGTCTGGTCCACGGATCGAGCGGCACCTTGTCCCCCTTGAGATAGGGGCCACGCCAGCGCGTCAGCCCGACCGGGCGCTTGATGAGAACATCGAGCCCCTCCTCGGTCGTCGGATACCGACCGTTGTCGACGCGAAACCATTCGAGCGCCGTTGCCAAATTCTCGATCTGGATTCGCGCGACGTCGGCCTTGGCCCTGCTCAGGAAATCGATCGCGCGTGGCGCCACGATCCCGATCAGGAGACCGAGGATCACGATGACGACCAGGAGTTCGACCAGCGTGAAGCCACGCTGGCGGCGGCGAACCTTAGACGGCGAGGGCATTGAAACCAACCAGGGCAGAAAGCAGAGACAGGACGACGATGCCGACCACGAGACCGACCGCGATGATGAGCACCGGCTCGACCAGGAGCACGAGGCGGCGGAGGGCGTCCTCGGTCTCGACGGCGTAGGTATCGGCCAGCCGCTCGAGCGACGGCGCGAGATTGCCGGCGGCTTCGCCGATCCGAACGAATTCGATCGCCAGCGCCGGAAGCGCATTCGAGGCAGCAAGCGCCTGCGCCAACGTCTCGCCACGGCGCAGGCGGGCGGGAGCGCCGTGGAGCGCCTCAGCCACCGCGTCGTTGCCGATCGTCCCGATCGCCATGGCCAGGGCGTCCTGGACCGCGATGCCCGCCCGCAGCAGGGCGGCCAAGGATCGCGCGAATCGTTCCGCCTCGAGGCGGCGAACGATCGCAGCGGAGACCGGCCAGGCGACCAAGCGACCCTGCCACCAGCGTCGCAACCCCTCGCGGCGTTGCTTGGCCGCGATCACGCCTAGCAAGATCAGGACCACGAGCAACCACCCCTGCTCGCGAACCCCGGCCGAAATCGCGATCACGGCCCGGGTGACCGCAGGCAGCGGCGCGGCCGACTCGCGGAACAGGCTTTCGAATTGCGGCACGACGTAGATCAGCAGCAACAACAGCGACAACACCGCAGCAGACACGAGAACCGTCGGATAGATCAGCGCCGTGCGAATCGCGCGGCGCAGTCGTTCGGCACGATCGAGGTAGCCCATGAGCTGACGGAGGGCCACACCCAGCGCTCCACCCGCCTCGCCCGCCCTCACGATCGCGATCGCGAACGGGCTGAAGGCGAACGACGACGCCGCCATCGCCTGCGACAACGATTGCCCCGAGCGGACACGTTCGAGCAGCGCTCGGGCCACCGGTACGGTCCGCGCATCGCCGGCGCGCACCAAGACGTTCAGCGCCTGATCGACCCCGAGGCCCGCCTCGATCAGCACCAGGAGCGGGCCGATGACCGTGGGTTCCTTCGTCGCGGCGGCCGTGTTCGTTCGCCCGGCCGTCGGGCCGTGGTCCTCATCGAGCGCGACCGGCAAACGCTGATCGGCCCGCAGCCGTGCCAGTGCGCCCTCCCGGTCGTCGGCCTCGATGACGTCCTCGACGGTCCGCCCATCCGGCGCAATCGCCTTGTAGCGAAACCGCGGCATCACGTGGCCTGGGTCGCCCGCAGCACCTCGGCGAGCGATGTTTCGCCGGCCAGGACTTTGACAAATCCGTCCTCGCGCATCGGGACGTAGTCCGCGGCCCTCGCCACGGCGGCGAGGCCGGGCGCGTCGACACGGTCGAGAATGGCGCGTCGCATGGCCTCGTCCACGGCCAGGAACTCGGCGATCACCGTTCTCCCAGCGTAACCCGTGCCGCCGCAACGCTCGCACCCCGCCGCACGATAGATCGGCTCATGCCATTGGTGACCCAACCGCTGCATCGTGCGCGCGCCTTCCTCATCGACGGTCCGACATTGAGGACACAGGGTGCGGACGAGACGCTGCGCGACGACCGCGCGGATGGTCGAGGTCATGAGAAAGGGCTCGACTCCCATGTCGGCCAGTCGCGTGATCGCGGTCGGAGCATCGTTGGTGTGGAGGGTCGTGAGCACGAGATGTCCGGTGAGTGCCGCTTGGACGGCGATCTCCGCCGTTTCGCGGTCGCGAATCTCGCCCACCAGGATGACGTCGGGATCGTGGCGCAGGATCGAACGCAGCAGCTGTGGGAACCCGAGCCCAATGGCCGGATGCACCTGAATCTGGTGCACGCCCGGGAGTTCATATTCGACGGGGTCCTCGACGGTGATCAGCTTGCGCTCGGCGCGATCGAGGCGGCCGAGCGCTGCATAGAGGGTAGTCGTTTTGCCCGATCCCGTCGGGCCGGTCGCCAGAATGACGCCGTGCGCCGCGTCGAGGGCAGATGACAGGCGTGTGCGAAGCGATGGGCTTAGCCCTAGGCGCGCAAGATCGAGGGGCGCGGCGGCCCGATCGAGAATCCGCAGCACGACCGACTCGCCATGGACGGTCGGAACGCACGACACACGTACATCGATCGGCCGACCACGGACGATCGCGCGGCTGCGTCCGTCCTGCGGACGGCGACGCTCGACGATGTCGAGGCCTGCCATGATCTTTATGCGGCTGGTCACGGTGGCGTGGTCCGCGCCGCCAACCGCGGGGCCGTCGCGGAGTGCGCCGTCGATCCGCAGACGGACTCGCCAGCCGCCATCGCCCGGCTCGAGGTGGATGTCCGAGGCCCTGGCCTCTACCGCCGTGGCAATCAGGTCGTTGACGAAGCGCACGACCGGCTCGTCGGTGGCGGCCTCGCGCAGACGGACGAGATCACGCTCGCCGGCAAGGGCGACCGGGCGTTCCTTACCAGCGAGATGTCCGAACAGCCGATTGAGTTGGCGCTCGAGCTCGCTCGCAACGGCGACGCGCGGCAGGACGCGCCGATCGAGCTTGAGTTCGAGGGCCCGCACCGTATCCCGGTCGAGCGGATCGGCCATAGCGACCGTCACGGTGCGACCATCGTCGGCCAACGGCAATACGCGACAGGCGCGCAGGAACGACGCACTCAGGTGGGCGCCCGGCGGCCCGATCGGATAGTCGGCGGCTTGCACCAAGGTCAAGCCGAGGGCTTCGGCCAGCGCCTCCGCCAGGGCGTCCTCGGCCACGAAGCCGAGCCGGCTCAGGATGTGATGCAAGGGCTCGCCGCTCGCCACCTCGAGCCCGCGGATGCGCTCGACCACGGCATCGTCGAGTTGCCCGCGCGCGCGCAGTATCTGGACCAGATCCTGGCTCATACCGTTCCGCCGTGAATCAGCACCACCCAGAACGCCAAGGCGAGGAAACTGCCGAACGCGATCGCGGTCCGGGCCTGCACGCGTTCGCCCTGGACGCGACGGATCGCCACCGACAGCAAGGCCGCGACGCCGGCGATGAGCACCACCGTGGGCAGCGCCGCCCATCCGAGCCAGGCGCCCGCGGCGGCGAGTAACTTGGCATCGCCGAGGCCCAATCCATCGCGACCACGCCAACGCCGATAGGCCCAGGCGATCGCGACGAACGCGGCGTAGCCCGCGGTGGCACCGATCGCGGCATCGATGAAGGCCGCCTCCCCTGTGGCCCACGACCACGCCAAGCCACCGATCAACAGGGGCAGCGTCAAAACGTCGGGCAGCAGAAAGTGTCGGTGGTCGATCAGGGCCGCGACCCAAAGCAGCCAGCCGACCAGAGATGCGACCCAGGCTGTCGCCGGTTCATTGGTCGCGACAAGCGCCCAGAGCGCGATCACGACCGCCATGAATTCCGATGCCGGATAGATCCACGAAACCGGCTCATGACAATAACGGCAGCGGCCGCCCTGAACGAACCAACTCACGAGCGGCACCAGGTCGCGCGCACCCAACCGGGCACCGCAGGAGCGGCACGCAGAACGACCCCGCAGGGACTCGCCACGGGGCAGACGTACGATCACCGTCGCCATGAAGCTGCCGATGACCGGCGCCACGGCCACCGCCAACCACGCCCCCGGCCACGCGATAGAGCTCGCCATCGGTCTATGGTACTGCATCTTCCGGTATGAACAGAGAACTGCCATGGCTTGCCGCCGCCGCCGTCGCGGTGGTCGCCGTCTTCGGGTTCGCCGCGTGGCTCACGGCGCCCGCCCCGGCGCCCGTCGCGCCTGCGGCACGGCCAACGCTGCCCACGGAACTCGACCAACTGCGGGCGCGCGCGCTCGCCAATCTCGAAGACGTCGCGGCGTGGAAGGCGTTCGGTGCCGCCGCCCTGGCCAACGAGCATTACCAGGAGGCAATCGAAGCCTGGAGCGTCGTCAGCCGCTTGCGCCCCGACGACCGTGACCTGCCGGCAGCGCTCGCAACCCTGCGCGGGATCGCTGAACGCAGCGGCCGGCATCCCGTCAGCGGGCGTTGACCGCGAATCGTCCTTCAATCCGTCGAGCGCCTGCACTAAGCTTTTTCTTGGATGCGCTTTTCGGGTATCCCAGGCGATCGCGTGGGGGCGGTCGCCGGTGCGGCTCTTCTTGGCCTGCCGGTTCCGGTGGGGGTTAGGACATGTCATGCGGAGATTGACCCGGCTGATCGCCTGTGGGGCGCTGACGCTGGCCCTCGCGGGCTTGCACGGCATGGCGAATGCTCAACGGACGGCCCTGCCGATCGTCGATCGCGACGTACACATGGGTGTTGCGAGTTGCGCGGGATCGACCTGCCACGGGGCGGTCGCTCCGCTGCCCGGAATCGGAATCCTGCAGAACGAGTTCACGACCTGGCAGCAACGAGACAAACATGCTACGGCCTATCGCGTCCTGCTCAACGATCGCTCGAAACGAATAGCCAAGAACCTCGGCTTGGACGCCGCCCACACTGCCGCCGTCTGTCTCGACTGCCACGCCGACAACGTCGCCGCCGACAAGCGGCACCGAACGTTTCAGATCACCGACGGCGTGGGTTGCGAGGCCTGTCACGGCGGAGCGGGCCGTTGGATCGGGACCCACATCGCGGCCAACGCCACGCATGAGCGCAACATCGAGAACGGCTTGTTCCCCTCGGCCAACCCGGTCGAACGGGCACGCCTGTGCATCTCCTGTCACTTCGGCGACGAACGACGCTTCGTGACCCACCGGATCATGGGCGCCGGGCACCCGCGCATGAGCTTCGAACTCGACACGTTCACATCGCTGCAACCCGCCCATTTCATTGTGGACAACGACTACCGCCAGCGCAAGGGCTCATGGAACGGGGTGCAGATCTGGGCCATCGGCCAAGCCATGGCGATCTCGATGGTGATGGACCGCCTGACCGATCCCAAGCAAAACCGCGACGGCCTGTTCCCGGAACTGGTGTTCTTCGATTGCCACTCATGCCATAGCCCGATGAGCGAGTTGAACTGGGCGCCGCGCCGCGCCACAGGGCTCGGGCCTGGCGTGCCCAAGCTGAACGACGCCAACTTCCTGATGCTGCAAGTGATCGCCGATCGTGTCGATCCCGAGCTCGGCCGGCAGCTAAAGGAACGGACGTTGGCTTTGCATCGCGCTTCGAACCAGAACTTCGAAGGCATGGTGAACGAAGCGCGACAGGTGAAGGCCATTGCCGATCAACTGGTCCCACGGTTTGCCCAACGCGCATTCGGCAGCGAGGACATCCGCGCCATGATGGCCGGAATTCTCGGCAACGGCCTTAGTGGCGAATACGTCGACTACGCCGGCGCCGAACAGGCCACCATGGCTTTGGGCACCATCCTCAATGCCATGCGTCAGACCGGTATTATCGACCAGGGTCGTTTCAATCAGGCCAACAGCGTGCTCGACAAGGTGTTCGAGGCGGTTAAGTCCGACGAGCGCTACACGCCGGCCACCTTCCTGGCGGCGCTGCGCGAGTACCGCGAAAAAGCGCCGTAGCCGCCAACGAATGCCCGCCTGACGTCGCACGACGGAGGGCGGATAGCCGCCAACGGGTCTGCCAAACGGCGAAACATGGCAACCCCTCGCGCTACCGTGGCTGATTTCTTGTGCTCGCAGAGCGCGTTTGATCGAGCGGGCACCTGGAGCCTTGACCGACGACGTGCGAGCGAAACTCGCACTCTTGATCTGATCGAAATGGGCGGCGGCGAACCGCGGCCCATGGTCAGCGCCTTGGCGCGGCGTCGGCCTGGCGACGGGCGCCGGGACGGGGCAGGAAGTCCTGCTGGCGCACCTCGTCCGTCACGGTCCAAGGATTGCCGCGCGCGTCGAGATAAAGCTTCTGCTGTTCCTTGAGGTTGAACGGCCGTGCGCCGAGGCGCCCGAGCACCGCGATTTGATGCCCGGTCTCGTCGACCGCCCGGTCGCGATCGAGTCCTTTGGAAAGCGAGAGCGCCGGCCAGCGCGTCTTGCGCGTGGCGATCAACTCGGGCTTGGGGTCGGGGTTGAAGCCGTAGAAGTTGGGCTGGCTGTCAGGCGAGGTCAGCTGGATGACGCGCAGGCCGCCCGTGCCATCGGCGACGTAGGCGAAGGCCGAAGCGTTGGTCGAAGCGACGACGACGTCGTGGGCATCGACAATCTGCCCATCCGCCGTGTAGTTCATGTAGAGCTTGGGCTTCTCGGCGGTTTCGACATCGATGATGGCCAACCCCTCGCTCTTGGCCGCGACATAGGCAAAGCCCCGGGCGATGTAGACGCGGCGGGCGTCCTTGAGTGGAACGGTGGCCCCGGGGACGACGCGCGGTCGCGATGGCTGGGTTACGTCGACGACGCTCAGGCCCTCCCGCCCGGTCACGAACAGATAGCGAAACTGGAGCGCCGTGCCTCGCGCATCGGGCACATCGATCGTCGCCGCCAGCTTGGGCGCCAGCGGATCGTCGAGATCGAGCACCACGACGCCACGCGGCGTCGCAATGTAGGCCCATGCCCCGGCGAGGGTGATATGGCGCGCACCGGTGAGCACGCCGTTCTCGTTCCAGGTCACGGCCCGCTTGAGGAAATTGTTGCGCGGTTCGCCGTCCTGCAGCGTCGTCACGTCCGTGACGATCAAGCCTTCTTCCGCGTCGGTGATGAACGCGTAGGTGTAGATCGCGTGCATCGGTTGTTCTTGATTAACCGTGCGCATGAGCTCCCCCTTGTTGCGCAACGGGTTGATCGGCTGGTTGGTCGGGATCGCGACGCAGGTGGCGTTCCGCGACTTGACGCGCGTGTTGTGGCCCCACGGCCCGAACGGACCCGACAGAATGCGGTCGGCAACGCCCTTGTTGGCGATGGACGCGATGTCGTAGGCGATCATGCCGTCGCGCCCCTCGGCGGCGAACAGGTATTCGCCCCGCTGCTGCACGCATCCGGTTTCGTTGCCGCGCTGGCTGTGGCTGTAGTCGTTCGGCAGCAGGCGACCGCGCTTTTCGTGGTCGCGGAACCAGTCGGGGTAGGCGTACTTGTGGAGGTAACTACCGACCACCGCCTGCGGCTCGTCGTGCTCGGTGATGCGCACGCCCTCGACGCCGCCCTTGGCGCCGACGTAGGCCCAGGGCCCCATGTGATTGACGAAATTCGTCCCATGCAACAGGAGCTGCGCCATCCAGGCGTTGTTGTCGCCCACCTGCGACAGGTGGCAGTCGGTGCAGGTCTTGGTCTCGGTCTTGCGCTCGGTGTGCGGGTAATGCGGCGCGAAGGCCTGGCTCGAATATCCGCTGGCCGCCACCGGCGGCTGGTTCACGTAGATCCGCTCGCGGTTGATGTTCTGCGAGGACAGCACCAACGCCGAGGATGAGCGGATCGGCGCGATGGTGTTGCCTTTGACCGAACCGCTGATGCCGAGATGGAACATGTCGTCGCGCGCGACCTGCGGGTTGTAGGTCGCGTAGTTGCGCGAGATGCCGCCCTCGAAGTGATGACGTTCGGACAACCGGTTGGCCTGGATCGGCAGGTGACAGCCGGCACACGAGGTCGTCCACGACAGATGGCAGGTGTAGCACTCGACGCGGTCGTCGTCATGGGCGCGATCCTCTCGCGCCACCCCGGGTCCCCACTTCTGATCGGCCGTGTTCTTGGACACGAGCTTGGCGCGCGCCGCCTTGGCGTTGTACTCGGGGCGATCCGGATTGACGGTGTCGCGAACCAGGCTCATCTCCCACTCCTTGTCGGGATAGAGCGCCGAGCGTTGCAGCAACTTGCACGTCGGTTCGTGGCCCGGTCCGCCGCAATTGGCGCCACCGACCCATTCGAAACGGCGGCGTCCGTCCTGCGTGCGCAGGAGAGCGAGATCGGTGCCGGTCGGTGGGGCCGCGGGTCCCGAGGTGCGCAGCGACGGGTAGGCGTCCGACGTGCCGTGGCAATCCTTGCAGCGTATCTCGATCGCAGCCTGGACCTCGCCATAGATGTGACCATTGCCGTGCGAATCTTGGGCGAAGTGGCAGTCGACGCAGTGCATGCCGAGATCGACGTGGATCGAGGACATGTGCACGGTCTTCTTGAATTTGTCCGGGTCGTCGTTGCTCACGCGACGCCCGTCGGCGTCGAGCAGGTTGCCCTTGCGGTCGCGCTTGAAGATCGCGCGGAAGTTCCAGCCATGGCCGTGGTAGTCGGCGAACTGGGTGTGCTGTGCCTTGGGGTTGACGTCGGTCCACACCCGCTTGAGGAAATCGACGTCCGACCATAGCCCCCGCAGCACCGCCTCTTCCGGGTTGCGGTCGAGGATCTTGCCCTCCTCGTCGGCCGACAGGTAACGCTGCTCTTTCGGGTACATCAGCGGCGCTTCCGGCTCGTAGTCCCACATCGTGTAGCCCAGGAAGCTGTTCACGAACACGTTCGGTTGGTGCATGTGGCAGACCATGCACTGGCTGGTGGGAATCGCCCGCGTGAACGCGTGCTCGATCGGATGGCCCGCTTCGGTGGGCTTGATCGTCGGATCGACGGTCGCGGTCTTGCCTTCGTGGCCGTACTTGGCCCACGGCCCCGAATGCCGTGGATCGCGGTCGTTGGCGTAGACGACATGGCAACCCGAGCAGCCCGATGAACGGTAGTCGCCCGGCTGATCGTTGGTGCCGAGAAACCACAGAAACGGATCGTTGAGACGCGTCTTGTGGATGTTGATCACCGGGACCGCGATGCGCAGGCCGGTCGCCGGACCGCGGTTCGATTGCCGGATATCGGGGCGGCCGGGCTCCTCGAGCTGTTGCAGGCGCCCGACCGAGTTGGGATTGGCGATCTCGGGGAACTGCGTGACGATATTGCGGCCGCCGCGTTCGAAGACCCGGAACACGTCGCCGGGCGGCAGCACCTCCCAGCGCGGCAATGGCACGAGTTGCGGCAGGATTCCTCTGGCTTCCATCCGCGGATCCGGCGGCACCGGGTTGACCACCGCCGCGGGCACGCCTTCGCGGGTGTACGCCTCGCCCGTGATGTAGCGCTTGAACGGCAGGATGCCGTTGTTGTAGGCGGCGCCGCCCCACAACATTGCGCCGGTCGACATCAGGCTGCGCTCGACCGCCGCGATCTGGTTGGTGTGGCAGGCGCCACAGGCTTCGCGCGCGACGCGCAGGTCGCTCGGATTGACGAAGCGGATGAATTCGGGCGCCTCGCGATTGAGCAACGTGTAGCTGCGTTCGGGGTTGCCCGAGCTCGGGTAGTGCCACGTCTTCGGGTAACGCGGCTGAACGTGGGCGCGGTCGCGGGCCGCGGCGTCCTCGATCGAACTCGCTTTGACGCTGGCATCGCCACCGTGGCAGTCCGTGCATCCCAGCACGACGGCCGGATTGCGGTGCATGCTGAAGGCGTCGGTGCGCGTATGGCAGGTGATGCACCCCGCACTCTTGGCAGCCGCCTGCTCGGGCAACTGGGCGCGCGGCGCCGGCGGCGCCGTCACATAGTGGATATCGCGTGCCTTCTCGCCCTCGGCGGCGACCACGGGCCCAGCCACCCACGCCGCCAACACGGTCAACAGACTGAAGAGAGTCGCGCGGCGCCACATGGTCAGTACGTCAACGTTCCATTGAAGAGAATCGAATACAGCGGCTCATCGTCGCCGCCCGCGTTCGAGGCGAACAGATCCTTGAGACCCGGGCCTGGGAAGAGTACCGCGCCCGAGAGACGCAGCACGACGTTCTGAATGAAGGTCGGCCGCCAGATCAGGGCCACCGACGTGTCGAGGCCGATCTCCTCGTCGATCGGGCCCTGGTTGCGCAACGTTTCGAGGTTCGAGGTGTTGGCGAACTGCAGGTGATTGATGTTGGTCGAGAGCCGCCACTCCGGCGTCAGGTCGAAGTCCGCCCCGGTGCCGATCAGCACGACGCCGGGGTTGTTGAAGTTCGACTGCCCGTGTTCCTTCGACGTCCGCAGTTCCGCCAGCACACCGTTGCGCTGGGTGAGCAGCACGCCGCCACCGCCGATCAGCGGAATGCCCTGGCGAATCCAGTAGCTCGTGTCACCGCCCGCGAATTGCGGATTCTCGAAGATCGCCGAGAAGCCCTCCTCTTTGTTGTCGAAGGCGTTGCTGTCGCCGCTGGCATAGAGGCCGGAAAGCCGAATGCGCACCCAGTCGAAGTCGATCGAGGGTTCGGCAGCCAGGAAATAGGCGCGAATATCGGACTTGACGTTGTTGCGGCCGTTGAGCTGGTTGTGATCGTCGGTCCCGAACGCGTAGTAGCCCGACACTGTGAGCGCCGCACGCCCCGCGCGACCATCGCCGTTGTAGCCGAGGTAGGTGACGTTGTATTTGCGCGCCCTCTGATCGCCGAGCGGTGCCGGACGCTCCTGGAAACCATTCTCGTTCTCGAAGCGGCGGTCTTCGTCGTTGCGATTGTGGACGAACGTCAGCTGCGAGGTGAAACCGAACCTCGGCATATCCTGCAGGTAGAGGTTGGCGATATAGAAGTCGTCGTCCCGGATGCGCTTGGAGACGTCGTTCAGGCCGGAGTTCGTGTCCTTGTCGACGCGGCGGAAATACCCGAGGTTGTACTGGAACGTGTTGTTGCTGCGGTTGCCGAACAGGCGGAAACCGAGCTGGTTGTCCTGAAACAGAAAGCCGCGGAAGTCCGTCGACAGGGGCTGGATCCCGACGCGCAGCGAATCGAAGTCGAAGCGCCGCGACACGTTCCGGATGTGGTAGTCGACGAAGGCTTCCTGCAGCCCGACGTGCACGTCGTTGCGATCCGTGCCGGTGCGCACGTCGCGTTGCAGGACGCCGACCTCTTCGACCTTGGCGCGGTTGTATTGGAACACCGGCGTCAGGCGCACCTCGAAATCGGGCGGTCGGTAGGCCGTGTCGCCTTCGATCAGCGACAACGAGACGACGAGGTTCTCGACGAACACCTGTTGTTTGCCGTCGCCGAACTGGTCGTTGGCGCCCGGTTTCTGGCTGCCCGACCCGCTGATCGGTGTCGGCACGCGGCGCGGCTCGTAGATCGTGTCCGAGATGAGCGCCAAATTGAAGAAGAATTCCTGAAAGCCGGGCAACGGCCGATCGGCCTTCAAGGTGTTCTGGTTGTAGGGATCCCACCAGCGCGTCGTGACGCCCAATTGGTCCGCGAGCCGCCAGCGGTCGGGGATCGGTAGAAACTCGCGCGGCAGGTTCGGACTGGGCGGCCCGACGCGACTCAAGTCGGCAGGAGTCGGTGCTGGGACGGCACGCGGTTCATGGCCAGGAATGCGTTGGCTAGGCGGCGAGGCTTGGGCTTGCGTCACCGTCGGACGCGCCGGTGTCGTGCCGTTGATGCGCTCTTTCCCCGCGTAGGCCGAGGGCGCCGCAATCAGCGCGGCCAGGCCGAGGGCGGCCGACCACAGCACGGCCTGACAGCGGCGCGATCCCCGCCGCCCGATCAGCGCCAGCATGTCGCGGTCATAGACCATTGCAGACGTTCCGTTGGCGCGAGTTGATGAACGGCCGGAACGGACAGCTTGCGTAACGCAGACGGAAGCCGTTCACCGGAATCTGGTCGACACGCCGGCCGATCGGAGCATTGCTGATGCCGTTGCCGAGCGACAACGCCGCCTGGTGCAGCCCGAGGAACGCCACCATGTCGTCCTGGTCGATACCGTCGCCCGAAATGCCGATGCCGCCGATCAGGGTGCCGTTGCGATAGATCGGGACGCCGCCGGCGAAGATCTGCAATCCGTTCGAGAGGCGCGTGCGTTGGGTGCCGCCGTCGACCTGGAAACTGGTGCACGTCGCGTTGATGTCGTTCGCGTTGACCCCGCCAGTAAACAACAGGTGCGAGGCGATGTTGTCGATCACGACGTCGAGCTGAAAGCCGGTGTTGAAGGGACTGAACACGCCGGCCGGCTTGCTCAAAGGACCGGCAGCCGACTCGTCGAACCCGTCGGGAAAGAACGGCCGGGCCAGATTGCCGATCGAACGCGCGCCATAGGCAACGCCATCGGCCAAGGAATTGGCTCCGAGAAACAGCCGCATCTGCGTGATGTAATCGGTGATCGTCACGCCGTTGAGATTCTGGCTCGCCGGCGTCCCACCCACGGTGCTGCTGAAGGTCCCGATATAGGTGGCCGTCCCCGAGTTCGAGAAGAAGGCGGCGCTGCGCGCCTTCTGCAACGAGACATCCGTTCCGAAGATCGGGGCATCGGGCGTGCGCGCAATGCCGAGCACGTTGCCATTGGCATCGACGACGGACACCGTCACCTGAACGAAGCTCGGAAGCGGCCGACGAATCTGGGCGCGACTGTTGAACGCGACGATCAGGGCATTGCCGACGATGGTGCGCACTTCGGCCGCCGTGAGGCCGCCGGAACCCACCGCCGGGGTCGTGCTCGCCGTCGGCGGAAAGCGGGCCGTGCCGGCGGCGTCGAACAGGATGAAGACTTGATTGCCAACGAAGTCGTATTGCGTCGTGTTGTCGGCCGCGAAACCCGAGGCAATCTGACCGTAGTTCTGGCCGGCAAGCACGCCGCCGCCTGCGGTGTAGTAGCCGGTGACGTTGATCAGATTGCCCTGGACCCCGTTGATCGTCCCGAAGGCGGCCGCCGCGGCCGGATTGGTGGCCAGGTTCGACATCTCGATGTCGGTGTAACGCAGGCTTCGGCCATCGACGAAAATGCGGTTGGCGCGGATGTCTTC
>Ga0194128_10003168_pt1 | contig 25702 bp, 15 predicted proteins | sample TA2KigCa65mmetaG_FD_148650 | JGI IMG/M metagenome (GOLD analysis project Ga0194128, IMG submission 148650) | Freshwater microbial communities from Lake Tanganyika, Tanzania - TA2015037 Kigoma Deep Cast 65m | ecosystem: Environmental > Aquatic > Freshwater > Lake | place: Tanzania: Lake... | reverse complement strand
AATATCCTGAACAATCAGACTTTAATACCCCTTATGTTATAGTTACTTATGGAAAACCTTGGCATAGTAATGGTAATCCTTGGCATAGTGGGGATTTGGGAGGTACTACATTTATAACAGGATATATACACACTGGAAATTATAACTTTGATTATAATTATAAGTATAATGCATCTAGTGGAAGTTTTTTATATTTTGTTCTTACTAGCTATTGTGCAGTAGAGGGATGTTAAATTTTTTAAAATAAAAAAATGGGATCAGGAAATGTAAAAATATGGGTTGCGCAGAAGACAAATCCTTGTGTGTGTTATCTTTTTCAAAATGAGGATTCCATCTCATCTACCATATTATATGAACAATGTTCAAGTGGTCCAACAAGTGAAAACTTAAATGCAGCACAAGTAGTGAGAAGATGTATTATTAGTGGATCTAACCCTGAGTATACAGGTGGTGTTACAACAATTCTCCCTTGTTCAAGTATTGTTTCCTGTAGTTTTGATGATGATTGCGGCTATTGTAGTTAAAATAACTATCAGTTATCTAAAACCATTCATATTTATTGTGGATAAATTCTAACAATTTAGATGGCTAAAAATATACGTATTATACCTGAATCGGGCTCCGTTATTTTCATGCAAGACGGGCGTACCGAAAACCAATCAGTTCAATTTAAAATTAGTGGGTCTGATATATCAGGTAGCATTTCCATTACTAATAATAATGGTGTGGAAATTGCCAAAATTAATAATTATTATAGTGAAAATTCTGTATTACAGTTTGTTAGTGGTGGTTTAGTATTACAAAATGCCACTACTTCCTCTGTGGTTACTCCATATTCAGGACAAATAATAATTGATAATGGTTTAATATATGTTTATTATGATGGAATGTGGATAGCGGGTACATCCGGCACATCAGGTTCTTCAGGCACATCAGGTTCTTCAGGCACATCAGGAACTTCAGGATCAAGTGGATCATCAGGAACTTCAGGCACAAGCGGAACTTCAGGTTCCTCAGGTACTTCAGGTTCTAGTGGCACTTCGGGCACAAATGGTTCAAGCGGAACTTCAGGATCTAGTGGCACCTCAGGTACCTCAGGTAGCTCAGGAACTTCAGGTTCTAGTGGTACTTCAGGCACAAGTGGAACTTCAGGTTCAAGTGGCACAAGTGGTTCAAGCGGTACAAGCGGAAGCTCAGGAACCTCAGGAACAAGTGGTTCTTCAGGTTCTAGCGGAAGTTCAGGATCATCTGGTACTTCAGGAACTAGTGGATCATCTGGTACCTCAGGTACATCAGGAACCTCAGGATCAAGTGGTACTTCAGGATCAAGCGGAACTTCAGGCTCTAGTGGTACAAGTGGAACTTCAGGTACATCAGGATCAAGTGGTTCATCCGGAACATCAGGTGTAAGTGGAGACTTATATAGAACAACTTCAACTACTTCATTCACTTTAGGTAATTCAGGTACAATAGTAGTAGGTACTGGCCTTGCTTATAGTCCAGCACAATCAATTATTGTTGTTTTTAATACAACCAACTTTCAAGAATGTGAGGTAGTTACCTATAATTCAGGAAATGGTAATTTACAATTTGCTTCCCCAACAAGGACAGTGGGTTCAGGAACATATAGTTCTTGGACAATAAATTTAGATGGTGCTTCTGGTGGTGATGGTTCTTCAGGTACAAGCGGTACTTCAGGTTCATCAGGAACTTCAGGTTCAAGTGGCACTTCAGGTTCCTCAGGTACTTCAGGTTCATCAGGAACCTCAGGTACAAATGGCACTTCAGGTTCTTCAGGCACATCCGGAACTTCAGGATCAAGTGGTACAAGTGGAAGCTCAGGTTCATCAGGTTCTTCAGGTTCTTCAGGCACAAGCGGTACATCAGGTTCATCAGGAACCTCAGGTACAAGTGGTACTTCAGGTTCATCAGGTACTTCAGGTTCTTCAGGTACTTCAGGTTCAAGTGGCACTTCAGGTTCTTCAGGTACTTCAGGCACTTCAGGTACTTCAGGAACTTCAGGTTCATCAGGAACCTCAGGCATAGATGGTACTTCAGGTTCATCAGGAACATCAGGTTCAAGCGGCACAAGTGGTTCTTCAGGAACTTCAGGAACTTCAGGATCAAATGGATCGTCAGGAACTTCAGGCACAAGCGGAACTTCAGGATCTAGTGGTACATCAGGTTCATCAGGATCTAGTGGTACTTCAGGATCAAGTGGAACTTCGGGTACAAATGGTTCAAGCGGAACTTCAGGTACATCAGGTTCATCAGGAACTTCAGGATCAAGTGGTACATCTGGTACTAGTGGATCAAGTGGATCATCAGGTTCATCTGGTAGCTCAGGTACTTCAGGTTCATCAGGAACTTCAGGTAGCTCAGGTACTTCAGGAACTTCAGGTTCTTCAGGAACATCAGGTTCATCAGGTTCATCAGGTTCATCAGGTACATCAGGTTCATCAGGTACATCAGGTTCATCAGGTACATCAGGATCTTCAGGTGCTGCAGGTACATCCGGTTCAAGCGGTACTTCAGGTTCATCTGGTACATCAGGATCAAGTGGTACTTCAGGTACAAATGGAACTTCAGGTTCAAGTGGTACTTCAGGTTCATCAGGTTCTTCAGGTTCTTCAGGTACAAGCGGTACATCAGGTTCATCAGGAACATCAGGCACAAGTGGCACTTCAGGTTCTTCAGGAACTTCTGGAACTTCTGGTAATTCTGGTACTTCAGGAACAAGCGGTTCAAGTGGAACTTCAGGTAGTTCTGGTACTTCAGGAACAAGCGGTTCAAGTGGAACTTCAGGTAGTTCAGGCACATCAGGTTCATCAGGAACTTCAGGTAGTTCAGGTACATCAGGTTCATCAGGTGTAAGTGGTGATTTATATAGAACAACTTCAACTACAAGCTTTACTTTAGGTAATAGTGGTACTATAACAGTAGGGACTGGTTTAGCTTATAGTGTTGCCCAATCAATTATTATTGTTTACGATATAAATAATTTCCAAGAGTGTGAGGTAATATCATATAATTCAAATACAGGAGCATTACAATTTGCCGCTCCAACTAGAACAGTAGGTTCAGGTACTTATACTTCTTGGACAATTAATTTAGATGGTGCCTCAGGGGGCGATGGTTCATCCGGAACCTCAGGAACTTCAGGTTCTTCAGGCACTTCAGGTTCTTCAGGTACATCAGGAACTTCAGGATCAAGTGGTACAAGTGGAAGCTCAGGTTCATCAGGTTCATCAGGAACCTCAGGCACAAGTGGCACTTCAGGTTCTTCAGGAACTTCGGGTACTTCAGGTTCAAGCGGAACTTCAGGTTCAAGCGGTACAAGTGGTTCTTCAGGAACTTCGGGCACAAATGGTTCAAGCGGAACTTCAGGTACAAGTGGTTCAAGCGGAACATCAGGTACTTCAGGTTCTTCAGGCACATCAGGAACTTCAGGTTCAAGCGGTACAAGTGGTTCTTCAGGAACTTCGGGCACAAATGGTTCAAGCGGAACTTCAGGTACATCAGGTTCATCAGGAACTTCAGGTACTTCAGGAACATCAGGTTCATCAGGTTCATCAGGTTCATCAGGTTCATCAGGTTCATCAGGTACTTCAGGTACAAGTGGTACATCAGGATCAAGTGGTACAAGCGGAAGCTCAGGTTCATCAGGTTCTTCAGGTTCATCCGGTACTTCTGGAACATCAGGATCTTCTGGAACTAGTGGTACTTCAGGTACTAATGGTACAAGTGGTACATCAGGTTCTTCAGGAACTTCAGGTTCAAGCGGTACAAGTGGTTCTTCAGGAACTTCGGGCACAAATGGTTCAAGCGGAACTTCAGGTTCCTCAGGTTCAAGTGGTACATCAGGTACTTCAGGTTCTTCAGGCACATCAGGTACTTCAGGTTCTTCAGGAACATCAGGTACTTCGGGTTCAAGTGGTTCAAGTGGAACTTCTGGTTCTAGTGGAACAAACGGTTCATCAGGTACAAGCGGAACTTCAGGTTCATCAGGTTCTTCAGGTACTTCAGGTTCTTCAGGAACATCAGGTTCATCAGGTACTTCAGGTTCCTCAGGTTCCTCTGGCACATCAGGTACTTCAGGAAGTTCAGGTTCAAGTGGATCTTCAGGTTCATCAGGAAGTTCAGGATCAAGTGGTACTTCAGGTTCCTCAGGTACTTCAGGAAGTTCAGGAACTTCTGGTTCAAATGGAACAAGTGGTTCAAGTGGAACTTCAGGTTCTTCAGGAACTTCAGGTACAAATGGCACTTCAGGTTCTTCAGGAACTTCAGGTTCCTCAGGCACAAGTGGTACATCAGGTACATCAGGTTCATCAGGTACATCAGGTTCATCAGGTACATCAGGTAGCTCAGGAACTTCAGGTTCAAGCGGAACTTCAGGTACTTCAGGTACAAGTGGTTCAAGCGGAACTTCAGGTTCAAATGGAACTTCTGGTTCTAGTGGTACCTCTGGTTCTTCCGGAACAAGTGGTACTTCAGGCACAGGTGGTTCAAGTGGAACTTCAGGTTCCTCAGGTTCAAGCGGTACATCAGGCACTTCAGGTTCCTCAGGCACTTCAGGTACTTCAGGATCAAGTGGTACATCAGGTTCTTCGGGTTCATCAGGAACAAGTGGTTCAAGCGGTACAAGTGGATCATCAGGCACAAGCGGAACTTCAGGTACTTCAGGCACAAGTGGTTCAAGCGGAACATCAGGAACTTCGGGTTCATCAGGTAGTTCAGGATCAAGTGGTTCAAGTGGAACATCAGGATCAAGCGGCATAAGTGATAGATATTTAACTGCTGCTACCGGATCCTTTAATATAACAACAGCAAGTTCAGGTTCAACAGGTGCTGTAACAGCAAGTGCTAGTTTAGCATATTCTCCTGTTCAATCAATTATTATAGTAGCTTCTCAATCATTATCAAATTATGTTGAAGCAGAAATTTCATCTTACAACTCTAACACAGGAGTAATTAATTTCACAGTAATAAACAAATATGGTAGTGGAACATTTATAAACTGGACAGTTAACCTAGATGGTGCTTCTGGTGGTAATGGTAGCTCAGGTACCTCGGGAACTTCAGGTACAAGCGGAACTTCAGGTTCCTCAGGTTCAAGCGGAACTTCAGGTACAAGCGGAAGTTCAGGCACTTCAGGTACTTCAGGTTCAAGCGGTACAAGTGGTTCTTCAGGTACTTCAGGATCTAATGGTACGTCCGGTTCCTCAGGTACATCAGGTTCAAGTGGAAGTTCAGGAACAAGCGGAACTTCAGGTTCAAGCGGAACAAGCGGAACTTCAGGTTCAAGTGGAACAAGCGGTTCATCAGGCACAAGCGGAACTTCAGGTTCAAGCGGTACAAGCGGAACTTCAGGTTCATCAGGTTCTTCAGGAACATCGGGCACAAGTGGTTCAAGTGGTACAAGTGGTACTTCAGGTACAAGTGGTACATCAGGTTCAAGTGGCACATCAGGTACTTCAGGCTCTAATGGTTCATCAGGTACTTCAGGAACTTCAGGTTCCTCAGGCACAAGTGGTACATCAGGTACTTCAGGAACTTCAGGTACAAGCGGAACAAGTGGTTCCTCTGGCACCTCCGGAAGTTCAGGTTCAAGTGGTACATCAGGTTCTTCAGGTACAAGCGGTACATCCGGTTCCTCAGGTACATCAGGTACTTCAGGTACTTCAGGTTCATCAGGAAGTTCAGGATCAAGTGGATCATCTGGTACTTCAGGTACATCAGGATCAAGTGGTTCAAGTGGATCTTCAGGTTCATCAGGAAGTTCAGGATCAAGTGGATCCTCTGGCACTTCAGGACAAAAAGGAGGAGTACCTTATAATTTCTCTACAAGCACAACTGATTCTGATCCAGGAGCTGGAATATTAAAATATAATAGTAGTAGTCCTGATTTAGTAACAGCTATTTATATAGATAATGTTGATCAATTAGGTAATTCTCAAACTGCTTGGTATGATACTTGGGATGATTCAACAACAACCTCAGCAAGAGGTGTCATCACCATATATAGCAGGGATACAGGTACAGTTGTTAATCAATTCCAAGTAACAGGAGCAGTAATTGCTGATTCAGGTTATTATGAAATTCCTGTTTCTTATATTAGTGGTACTTTACCATCTAATGGAGCTTTATTAGCAGTTCAATTTAGTAGAACAGGTAATACAGGCGCCAAAGGTGCTACAGGTGCTACAGGTTCAACTGGTCCTACAGGCCCAACTGGTCCAACAGGTCCTACAGGTCCTCAAGGTGCCAAAGGTGCTACAGGTGCTACAGGTTCAACTGGTCCTACAGGCCCAACTGGTCCAACAGGTCCTACAGGTCCTACAGGAGCCCAAGGTAATAAAGGACAAAAAGGAGAAATAGGTTCAACAGGTCCTACAGGTCCTACAGGAGCCCAAGGTAATAAAGGACAAAAAGGAGAAGTAGGTGCTCAAGGTGCTCAAGGTAATACTGGTCCTACAGGCCCTCAAGGTGCCAAAGGTGCTACAGGTTCAACTGGTCCTACAGGCCCAACTGGTCCAACAGGTTCTACAGGTCCTCAAGGTAATAAAGGACAAAAAGGTGAACTTGGTCCAACAGGTCCTCAAGGTAATACTGGTTCTACAGGTCCCACTGGTCCTACAGGTCCAACTGGCCCAACAGGTCCTACAGGTCCTACAGGAGCCCAAGGTAATAAAGGACAAAAAGGAGAAGTTGGTGCTACTGGTCCTCAAGGTAATACTGGTCCTACAGGCCCTCAAGGTGCCAAAGGTTCTATTGGTGCTACTGGTCCTCAAGGTAATACTGGTCCTACAGGCCCTCAAGGTGCCAAAGGTTCTATTGGTGCTACTGGTCCTCAAGGTCCTCAAGGTAATACTGGTCCTACAGGTCCTCAAGGTGCCAAAGGTGCTACAGGTGCTACAGGTTCAACTGGTCCTACAGGCCCAACTGGTCCTACAGGTCCTCAAGGTAATAAAGGACAAAAAGGAGAAGTAGGTGCTCAAGGTGCTCAAGGTAATACTGGTCCTACAGGCCCTCAAGGTGCCAAAGGTGCTACAGGTTCAACTGGTCCTACAGGCCCAACTGGTCCAACAGGTTCTACAGGTCCTCAAGGTAATAAAGGACAAAAAGGTGAACTTGGTCCAACAGGTCCTCAAGGTAATACTGGTTCTACAGGTCCCACTGGTCCTACAGGTCCAACTGGCCCAACAGGTCCTACAGGTCCTACAGGAGCCCAAGGTAATAAAGGACAAAAAGGAGAAGTAGGTGCTCAAGGTGCTCAAGGTGCTCAAGGTAATACTGGTCCTACAGGCCCTCAAGGTGCTCAAGGTAATACTGGTCCTACAGGTCCAACAGGTCCTCAAGGTAATAAAGGACAAAAAGGTGAACTTGGTCCAACAGGTCCTCAAGGTAATACTGGTCCTACAGGCCCTCAAGGTCCACAAGGTGCTCAAGGTAACACAGGTCCTCAAGGTAACAAAGGTAACTCAATAGCTAATAACGTATCAGCTTTAGGTGTTAATACTCCTGCTGGTCCAACAGGTGATATTAGAGCTACTGGTGAGATTACAGCGTATTACTCAGATAGAAGACTTAAGGATAACATAAAAGTAATAGACAATGCTCTTGATAAATTAGCTACATTAACAGGTATAACTTATACCCATAATGAATTAGCAGCAAGTTTTGGATACGATACAAGAAATAGAATTGTCGGTGTATTCGCAGATGAATTAGAAGCAGTATTACCAGAAGCTGTTAGATTAGCTCCGTTCGATACAGAATATGTTGAAGACGAAAATGGTAATAAAATTGAAAAATCAAAATCTGGTGAGAATTTCCGCACAATAATGTATGAAAAAATTGTTCCTTTATTAATTGAAGCTGTTAAGGAATTAAAAGCTAAAGTTGAAAGACTTGAAAATAAGTAATATAAATAATTAAAAGAAGTGAAGCGACCAATTTTGGTCGCTTCCTTTTTTATATTTATATTTATACGATAAATTAAGTTATGTATAAATTTGAACAAAACATTGCCTCAGATCCTTTAGAATGGTATTGGTTTAAAAATGGTTTTTCCTTTGATGAAGTAGACCATATTGTAGCTGAATCAGTTAATTGGGGCTTAACTACAGCAGGTATTACAGATGCCGGTGTTGTAAATAATGAAATGAGAAAAAGTGCAGTAGCATGGATTCCTCAAGTTAATGGTTATAAATGGATTTATAATAAACTAGGAGGAATGATTCAAGAAGCCAATAATGCTCTTTGGAAATTTAATCTTTACTCAATGAATGAAATGATCCAATACACTGAATATTATCAGGATGGTGGACATTATGATTATCATTTAGATATAGGGGGCGGATATCCATTAAATCAAAGAAAAATTAGTATTACTGTTCAACTTACAGGACCGGATGAATATTCAGGTGGTGATTTTCAAATTTTAAGAGGTAAAAATCCAGAAGATCTTCCTAAATTAAAAGGATGTGTTTTAGTATTTCCTTCTTATTTATTACATAGAGTTACTCCTGTAACACAAGGCACTCGTAAATCATTAGTATTATGGGTTGGAGGAGATAGTTACAAATAATATGAAACTAAATATTTTATTTCATATAGGTTATTATAAAGATTTATTTTCTCCATTAGATAGAGAATTAGGAGGAACTGAACAAGTTCTGCTTAATACAATAAAATACTTAGCTAAAAACGAATACAACGTTTATGTAACAGGAGACGTTGCTGAAATGACATATGATGATGTAACCTATCTTAATAGAGACTTACTTTGGAAAGTTTCAAGGAAATATGATGTCGTTATTGGGGTGGGTTACATTAATTTTTTACTTGATATAGAACACAAAGTAAATTATCATAAAGCTTATCTTTGGATTCATAATACAGAATATTATTCCTATTATAACGGTGAAATATTACCTAATGAGGGTAGAGATTTATTATCCAAATTATCAGGTTTAATTTGTGTTTCGGAATGGCATAAAAAACAAATATCAGAAAAATATAGTTACCCGTTAGATAAAATTAAAGTAATTTATAATAGTATTAATGTTACTAACTTTACTGAAGAAGAAAAAGTAAAAGATTCATTTATATATTCATCTCATCCTGAACGTGGATTAGATACTTTAATTGAACTTTGGGATTATATTAAAGATATAAAACCAAACGCTACATTAAAGGTGTTTTGCCCTAAATATGGTTTAGATGTATTTAATCAAATATATAAGAAACTAAATTTAAAGGACGTTCAATTTATTGGTAATGTTGATACAAAAACACTTCGCCAAGAATATAGTAAAGCAGAATATTGGTTTTACCCAACTCAATATAAAGAAACATTTTGTATAACTGCTATTGAAGCACAATTAGCCAGTTGTAAAATAATAACATCTCCAATAGGTGCGCTTCCTGAAATAATTAATGAAGCTGAATTTATTAAACATCCAGGAGAAAAATTAGGAATTTATCTTGATAAAATTAAGGTAATAGATTTTATAACAAATAATGATAGATTAACACGTAATAAGGCATATGCTTTTTTATTTAATATAGATGTTATTGGAAAAGTATGGAAAAACTTTTTAAATAGTTGTTATAATTTTGATTGTGTTTATATTATTTCACTTGATAAAACACCTGAATATAAAAAAGATGCTATTGAACGACTTAATGAAAGCGGAATCCAATATGAATCAATAGTATTTATTGATGGTATAGATGGTAGAAATCCAAACCCAGGATTTGAATTTAAACCTTGGGAGGGATGGAAAATATCAAATATAGAAGAATTGGAACCTTTTCGTAATGAGAAAAAATTTAAAACTAATGCGGATTGGTATTTAAGAGATGTTACTCCTGGAGAAATAGGATGCGTGTTATCTCATATTAAATGTTGGAAAGATGCTTATAAAAATGAATTTAATTCTGTATTAATATTAGAAGAAGATTTTTACCCAAATGAAAAATTTTCTCAAAATATAATTTCATTTATTCAAAATTGGGATTTAATTCATTTAGGTAGAAATTTAATGAGAGATTTACCTGAACAACAAATTAATGCTTATTTTACTCGTCCTTTATTCTCATTTAATGCTCATGCCTATGCTTTAAGTAAAAGAGGAGTAGAAATAATTATTAGTAAGCGTTTAGAGGAAAATTTAATTCCAACAGATGAATTTTTACCTACATTATATGATACACATTTAAGACCAGATGTAATTGAATTATTAAATAAACATGATAAACGTAAATTAAATGCTTATGCTACAAATGTAGAATATATAGTTCAAAAAAATAATAAATCACAAACTGAAAATATACATTTAGAACCTGTAATAGAACCCTTTAAAATAAAGATTATGGATAAAGAATATGCTCCGTTACATCCAGATTTATATCAATATTGGAATGATACGGCTGCCTGGCATAGAAAATTTTTAGTGCCTGGTATGATTAAAAAAGAATGGGAATTGTTTGTTGATGAAGACTTTGACGGAACATACCTTTATCCATTTTTTACTAAAGAATTTTGTACTAAAATTATTGAAGAAGCAGAACATGCTCAAGTGTGGACTTTTGCTCGCCATGAATTTTATCCTACAACTGATTTTGTATTAACTGAAATTGGCTTTGATAAAATATATTATGATTTGCTTTGGGAATTTGTTATGCCTATGGCAATACATAAGTTTGGATTAGAAGGTAAAGGATGGGACCAGCTACAAGCAGAAAATTTTCTAGCACGTTATACCCCTGATACTCAAGGGCATTTAAGCTTACACCATGATAGTTCTCATATTACTGCTTTAGTAAATTTATCTGAAAAAGATATTGATTATACTGGTGGTGGAACTTGGTTTTGGCGCCAAAAGAAATTATCTAGACCTCCACAAGGATGGATAAGTATACATCCAGGAAATATAACACATAAACACGGGGCTCGCCCTATTTTAAGTGGTAAAAGATATATAATTGTTTCATTTATGACAAATAAAGATTTTTAATTATGGGAATTATACAAGAAAAACCAACACAAGTTACTGATGAAGAATTACAAGAACTTAAGGACCTTCAACAGGCTAAACAAGCATTAATATATGCTTTAGGCGAACTTGAATATGAAAAATTACGGTTAGAATCGCAAAAACAATTATTAGAATCCCAATTTCATAAAGTTGTTCAAGGGGAATATGAAATATCTCAGCGTATATCTGAAAAGTATGGTGACAATAAAATAGATTTAAAAACGGGTAAATTAGAATCTATTAGTGTTTAATTTTTAAATATTTTTCATATATTTATTAATAGACAAAATCTAATTAAAACATGGCTGAAACTTTATTATCTCCTGGTGTATTAACTCGTGAAAACGACCAATCACAAGTAACCTCAGGTCCTATTGCCGTTGGTGCCGCTATTATCGGTCCCACAGTTAAAGGCCCAGTAGAAATACCAACTATAGTAACCTCATATTCTGATTATAAGAATAAATTTGGTGCTGCCTTTATCAGTGGTGGTGTAAATCTTGAATATCTAACTTCAATTTCTACATATAACTATTTCCAACAAGGGGGTGAATCATTATTAGTAACCAGAGTAGTATCTGGTTCTACTGCTGCTTATACTCCTGCAACGTCATCTCAGATTACTAATTTGGGTGGTAGCGCGGCTTCATTTGTTCTTGAAACACTTTCAGAGGGTGTTATTATGAATAACGCTACACAAAGTGGTGTTACAAATAAAACTTTATCTGGTGGTGCTTTAGCAAGTGGTTCAACTGATAACATTCGTTGGACAGTAACTAATGTTAATACAGGCTCAGGTACATTTAACCTTATTATTCGTCAAGGTAATGATACTCAAAACCAACAATTAGTAGTAGAAACTTGGTTAAACCTTTCATTAGACCCTAACGCAACAAACTACATTGAATATACAATTGGTAACCAAACTAAAAACCTTATTACTGATGGTGATGGTAATTTAAATGTCCAAGTTACTGGTTCATATATAAACCAAAGTAGATACGTTCGTGTATCAAATGTACCTAATCCAACTCCAAATTATTTATTAAATAATGGAACATTTAATTCTGCATATACTGCTTCATTACCTGCCGTAGGTTCTGGTTCTGAAGGTGGTGCCTTTGGTGGTGCTACAGGTCCTTTATTTGGAAATGGTACTACTGCTTCTCCTGGATTAAAAATGTTTGGTGATATTAATAGCGTAAATATTCAGGGATTATCAGGAAGTGATTATGCAAACGCAATTTCAGTTCTCTCAAATCCTGATGAATATGATTATGAATGGATTGTTTTACCAGGGGTTAACTACCAAAATGCTTCTACTCTTTTAAGTACATTAATGGCTAATTGTGAAAACAGAGGTGATACAATGGCCGTTGTTGATATGGTTAATTATGGTGCTGCTGTTTCAACTGTTAATACAGCTGCTAATAGCTTTGATTCATCATATGGTGCCACTTATTGGCCTTGGGTTCAAGTATTATCTCAAGAAACTGGTAAGTTAGTATTTGTTCCTGCTTCAACTATTATGGCTGGGGTTTATGCTTATAATGATAAAGTAGCAGAAACATGGTTTGCACCTGCTGGTTTCAATCGTGGTGGATTAAATGGTGTAATTCAAGCAGAAAGAAAATTATCACCTGCAGATCGTGATAGCCTATATATCAATAAAGTTAACCCAATAGCTACTTTCCCTGGACAAGGTGTTGTAGCATTTGGTCAGAAAACTTTACAATCTAAAGCATCAGCTCTTGATCGTGTAAACGTTCGTCGTTTATTAATTACATTAAAAGATTTCATTGGCCAAATAGCTAATAATTTAGTATTCGAACAAAATACAGCAACAACTAGAAATAAGTTCTTAAACCAAGTTAATCCATACTTAGAAAACGTACAACAAAAACAAGGTTTATACACTTATAAAGTTGTAATGGATGAATCAAATAATACAGCTGAAACAATTGATCGCAATCAATTAGTAGGTGCTATTTACTTACAACCAACTAAAACAGCAGAATTTATTATTCTTGATTTCAACATTACTCCAACTGGTGTTCAGTTTGCGTAAAAAATAAATTAATAATATTTATATCAAACAATAGATAAAATGGCAGTATTAAATCCGAACGAAATCATGTTCACAGCGTTTGAACCTAAAGTTCAAAACCGCTTTATATTATATGTAGATGGTATTCCATCATATTTGATTAAAAAAGCTTCTGCTCCTGGATTTGAAGCGGGTGAAATCATATTAGATCATATTAACGTTTACCGTAAAGTTAAGGGTAAAGTTCGTTGGAATGATATGACTTTAGAATTATACGATCCCGTAGTTCCTTCTGGTGCTCAAGCAATTATGGAATGGGCTCGTTTAGCTCACGAATCAGTAACTGGTCGTGATGGTTATTCTGATTTCTATAAAAAAGATTTAACATTAGACATTTTAGGTCCTGTTGGTGATGTAGTAAGTGAATGGATTATTAAAGGTGCTTATTGTAAAACAGTTACTTTCGGTGATTATGATTGGACAGCTGATGCAGCTATTAGCTTATCAGTTACACTCTCTATGGATTACTGTATATTGAATTTCTAATATATTCATTAATAATAGAAAGGTGCTAAAGAAATTTAGCGCTTTTTTTATCAAGTTTATAGGAGATATATATTTATATCAAACAATGTTATAATAATATGGAACAAAATTATGTTACAAACGTAGGCCCTGCTGAACAGCCTAAATTTAAATTCCCTACAGAAATCGTTGAGTTACCTTCTAAAGGTTTATTATACCCAGAAGGAAATCCTTTAGCTGAGGGTAAAGTAGAAATTAAGTATATGACCGCTAGGGAAGAAGATATTCTTTCTAACGCTAACTATCTTCGTCAAGGTGTAGTTATTGATAAATTACTTCAGTCATTAATCGTTACTAAAATTAATTACAACGACTTATTAATTGGTGATAAAAACGCTATATTAATTGCTGCTCGTATTTTAGGTTACGGTAAGGATTATGAGTTTGAATATGAACACCCTGATTGGGATGGTGTTAAAAAAGTAAGTGTTGATTTAACAACATTAGAAAACAAACCATTAAGAGAGGATTTAATTACTAAAGGCGTTAATTCATTTGAATTTACTCTTCCCAGTACAAAAACATTAATTACCTTTAAAGCATTAACTCACGGCGATGAACAAGCAATTGAGCGTGAAATTAAAGGTTTACAAAAAGTAAATGCAGCCTCTTCTGAAGTATCAACAAGAATGAAATATACTGTCACTTCAGTAAATGGTGATACAGATAAAAAAACAATACGTGAGTTTGTTGACAACTATTTCTTAGCTAAAGATTTAAGAGCATTCAGACAATATTATAAAGAAGTTATACCTGATGTCGATTTAAAGACTACTATTGAAGTAGACGGCTACGTAGTGGAGGACGTAGAGATGTCAATTGGAGTTAACTTTTTTTGGCCTGACGTCAACATATAGAATTAATCTATTCCGCACAATTCATGAAATGGTGTTTCATGGGGGTGGTGGATATGATTGGCATACTATATATGAAATGCCCATTTGGTTAAGAACATTTACGTTTAATTTACTTGAAGAATATTACGATAAACTTAAAGAGCAACAAGAAAACCAACAAAATTTAATGGTTAATAAACAAACCACTAAAAAAGAAATAGCTCGACCAAATATAGCATCTAATTCAACATACACATCAATAAATAAGGCACCTAAAAATTAGGTGCCTTAATATTTATCTACATGGCAGATGATAATAAAAATTCAGGAAATAACATAGAAAACGCAAAAAAGCGTATTAAAGAACTAGACGCTGAAATTAAGCGTTTAGGTGGGGAAGGGTTTAAGAATATTGATCAATTCGTACAATCGTTAGGAAATAATCTTGAAAACGCTACCCGACAAGTTAAATTGATGGAGGGTGAGGTTGATGATTTAAGGAATACATTTTCAAACATTGCCGATACTCTTAAAAATATAGTTGCTGATATAAATGGTAGTGTAAAAACATCTACTTTATTAACACGTAATTTTAATAAATTAGAAGATTTATCTAGAAAAATCCAAAATCATAAAGAGGATGAAAATGTTCTTACTGTTAAAGAATTAAAAGAAATTGAAAAAAAAGTAGCTGCAGAAAAAAAAGCTTTAGATGCTAATCTTAAACAAGCTCAAATAGATAAAGAAAATTGGAAGCGAAAAATTGAATCAGGAAAGTTAACAGCTAAGCAAGAAAAAGCTGCCGTTGAAGAGATTAAAAAATTATCTGAATACGAAACAGAAATTCTTGAGGCCCAAAAAGATAAAGAAAGTTACTATAATACCATAGTTGAAAAAACCACTGCTGCAAGAATAGAAGAAGAGCGTATCCAAAAATCTCTTGGTGTTACTGGTCAACTATTTAAAGGAATTACTGGTACTTTAGAAAAAATAGGTATTCAAAGTAAATTCTTTGAAGATATAAATAAAGATTTAAGAGATGCTGCTAAAGAAGCTGGTAGTAATCAATGGAAAGTTTTGGGAGCAGGTCTTAAAAGTATAGGTGCTGGTTTAGGAGCAGCATTAAAAGATCCTTTAGTTCAAATAACTTTAGTTATAAAATTACTTAAAGGACTTTATAATTTAGGAACAGCATATAATAAAGAAGTAGCTGAAACTGGAAAACAATACGCTTTAAATGCTCAAGGAGCTAAAGCTATGGTTAGCTACCAACAAATGCTAACAGCAAATTCCCATGATGAATACGCTACAAGAAAAGAAGTAGCTAAAGCTATGTCTGAGATAAATGATAGCATGGGTACTACTGCTTTCCTAAGCCAAGATATAGTTGAGGGACAACTATCATTAACTGAACTTTATGGTTTACAAGCAGATGAGGCTAATAATATTACCAAATTTGCTCTTTTAAATAATACTACTCAAGAAGATATTGTTAAATCAGTATCATCTCAAAATAAAGGACTTTTAAATTCTAAAAAAGTATTACAAGAAGTAGCTAAAACAGAAGGTCAATTATCTGCTTTTTATAAAAATGATCCTAAATTAATTGGTGCCGCTGTTATCCAAGCCCAGAAACTAGGATTAACATTAGAAAAAACTAAGGGTATATCTGATGCTCTTCTTGATATTGAATCTTCACTTCAAAATGAATATGAAGCAGAAGCATTAATTGGTAAAGATATTAATTTAAACCAAGCAAGATATCTCGCCATGCAAGGAGATGCTGCGGGGGCGGCTGCTGAAGTACTTAAAAATATAAAAGGCTCAGCTGAATTTACTAATATGAATAGAATTCAGCAAGATGCTTTAGCTAAATCATTAGGCATGTCCGCTGACGAGTTAGCAAATTCTCTTGTTTCTCAAGAACGATTAAATAAATTAGATAAAGAACAAAAGAAAGTATATAATGAAATAAAAAAGACTAGAGGTGAGGCAGCAGCACAACAAGCTTTACAAGCACTTCAAGAAGGTAAAAGTCTTGAACGTTCAAAAGCGGCACTAGATACTCAAAAGCAAATGGATGCTGCCATTGAAAGAATGAAAGAATCTTTAGCAGCAGTAGTAGCAGGTCCTATAGGAGGATTTGTTAAAGGTTTAGCTATAGGTGTTGAAAAAGTTTCTTGGCTTATTGGAAAATTAGCTGGTATTTTTGGAATGGGTAAAGGTGAAGGTGTAGGTAAAGCTTTAGGAATGATAGTAGGTGGAGCCGGACTAATTGTCGGGTTAGTAGCAACTGTTGGGTTTATAAAAGGCGTGATTCAGAACTATGTTTTAAGAAAAACAAAACATGATGGTTCTTCACCTTTCCAAGCTTTATATACTCAAGATATTAGTGGTGGGGCCTCTGGAGTTGGCACCTCCACCTCCACCTCCTCCTACGGAAAAAATAAAAAAGGGAAACAAAGGAGAGTACCTCGAAAAACCCCGGGAATAAAACCCACTAAGTTCCCCAAGGGAAAGTTGGGATGGCTGGCAAAGGGTTTTCAAGGTTTAAAAGGTTTAGCCCCAACCGCTCTATCGTTTTTAGGTGGTGGTTTTCCGATGCCGATGGGTGGTATGGAAGGTGGAGGGGGTGGTGGAGGTGAAATGGGAACGACCAGTTCGGGGTCGGATTTAACTACCCAGGCAACACCCCAAAGGAAAGCGCAATATAGAGATCCTGTAACAGGTCAATTTGCTAAAAAACCAACTCCAAAGAAGAGAGGTTTGTTTAGGAGGTTGTGGGGAGGAATAAAAAGTGCAGGTAAGTGGGCTTGGGGCGGTATTAAAAAATTAGGAAAAGGTGCTTTAAATCTGGCTGCAAAGCCTGTTAAAGCTGCTTTAAAAGGTTTAAGTAAATTTTTAGGACCTATTATGGTTGCAATAGGAGGAATTGGTAATATAGCAAGTATAGTAAGTGATGCTAAAGCTAGAAAAGCAGCAGGTGAAAAAGTAGATACTGCTATATTAGGTAAAGATATAATAAAAAGTGCAGCTTATCCTATTGCAAACTTGTCACTTAATTTAATCCCCGCAGTGGGTCCTGCAATAAGTTTAGTTGATGCTCTTTTAGGTACATTTGGTTTATCACCAATTAAATGGCTTACAGATAATTTAATTGATTGGTTACCTGATAATATATTTAAAGGTTTAGGTGATTTTGCTTTAGGTGAAAAAAAAGCAATGGCTGCCGGTGGTATAGTAACTGGTCCTACTAATGCTTTAGTAGGTGAAGCTGGTGCTGAAGCTGTAATCCCACTCAGAGAGTTTTATGCAAAAATAGATGAATTAATATCAGCAGTTAAACAAGGTGGTAACATATATTTAGATGGTGTTGCCGTTTCAACTAGATTACAAACACCAATGGCAATAGCTACTCGAAGAACAGGATAATAAAATATTTATATAAAATAATAAAAACATGGCACAAATTCTTGATCAAGCAACAACATCAACATTAAGTTTACAAGGTAAAACTCCCGATACTGCCGCGAATGCTTTGCCATCTTCTACTAATCAAACAGTAAAAGGATTGGAAAAAGCAATGTTAGATTTACCAGTGGCAAACCCTGAGAAGTATTTGGATAAAAAACCTCAATAACAAGTGAATGCCCTTAATAGATTTAAAATCAGATCTAACAAATTTAAAGTTTGGTAATGACCGCCCTGGAGGCGGCAATAGTGGGCTTCCTTACATTAAAACATATTTACCCAAAAATGATTTTGCTATTGACCAGCTGGGATTTGCTGCTGGGAAATATAGTATAGATTTTCCAATTAGAGGGGGTGCTAAAGCAGTTACTGATATAGCAACTGATACTTTACGTATTACTAAATTTTTAGGTGATTTACAACGTGGTCCTTTCTTTGTTGCTAAACAAGTAGGACTTCAACTATCAAATCCCCGAACAGAAGCAGGTAGTGTTTTAGGTAATACCCCATATACTCAAGTTTATGTACCTACAAATACATTAGCTCAAATTGGGGTTCAAGGGACAGGAATACATTGGGATAGACCAGGTATTTCTCCTAAAACTAATAATCAGTTAAAATATGCTTATGTTGTTGGCCAGCAAGTAGTAACTAATAATGATGCAACAAATCGATTAGTTGCTTTATACAAACTTAAAATTAATCAAAACGCAGGAGAGGTAGATCCATTATTAGTAAAAAAATTAGGTTTAGATAATAAAACACAACTTAATTTATTTGGATATCCTAATGGGCCTGAAACTACGTATGGCCTAGGTAAAACAATTATCCCTAGGTTTGAAACTACTACTCCATCATCGGCTTCAATATCTCAAAATCCATTTTTATATGGAACACGTCCTAATCCTGCACAGGTTTTAGATTATAAAAAATATATTACTGCTTCTGATGCTTATATGGAACAAAGTGGAGATGATTTTAATCTTGGGTATGTTCAAGCTCAAGGTAGTTCCTCTTTAGATAATATAGGACAACAATCGGATGTTGTAATAAATAATTATTCACAATCTCCACACCCTGTTAATTTCAGTTTAATAACAGGTTCAAAACCAGTATTTGACTATTCAAGATACATATCAGCTCAAAATGTATTTGTTTCCGAATCTAAAATAGTAGTAATAAGTGGAATTGAAGCAAATGGTTCAACTTTTAAAGCAACATCTCAACAAAAAGATATTACAATAAATAACTATGACACAACTCCTTATCCAACAGTATTCAGTAGTTCTTTTGTTCGTACTTTTAAAACACTTCCGGCGGGCACATCATTTCCTCCATATCCTGATGAACCTGGTGTTGCAAAAACAGCTTATAAATTATATAAATCACTTGATTCTCCTCCATTAGAAGAAAGTAGAAGTAAAGATATATTAAAGGAGGGAGGTGCTTCTAATTTTTCTTCTACTTCTGGATATACTTTTACTTATAATTTAATTAAAAAAAGAGGAGAGGAAGCTCAAAACAATAGGGGACAAATCCCTCAAGATTTTAGAAAAATATTAATAGATAATAACATTGGTAAAACCTCATTATATAGCTATGATTATGAAAGTTCTAGCATAAACATGCAAGGAAGAATTGGATTAGCTAATTCAGGGTTAACTACTTTTAATCGTTCTAAAATTACTAATGTTGATGAGTCAACACAAGATAAAATAACTATGATATCACTAACTAGTTCTCTTATTCCTGGAGAAGAAAGTGCTAGAGATTTAGTTAAATTCTGTATTGAAGGAGTAGATAATAATAATCCAGTAAAAACAACTAAAATTCACTTACGTGCATATGTAAAAGGGTTTACTGATAATCATAGTGCCGAATGGAGTAGTTTTAGATACACTGGCCGAGGTGACCAATTTTACACTTATCAGGGTTTTACAAGAGAAGTAGCTTTAAGTTTTTCATTACCTGCTCTTTCAAGACCAGAAATGAAGCGTATTTATCAAAAAGCTAATTATTTAATTTCATTATGTTATCCTGATTATAATTCTTCAGGATTAATGAGAGGTAATATTGTATTATTAACCTTTGGAGATTATTTGTATAGGGTGCCAGGAATATTAAAATCAGTAAATATTACTATTCCTGATGAAGCTTCTTGGGAAATAGCTATGACTGAACCAGAAAAAGGACCAGATGATGATATGTATGAATTACCTCAACTTTTGGAAATAAGTTTGTCATTTACACCTATTATGAGTATATTGCCAAGGAGGGGAGCTGGTGTAGCACTAATTACTCCTGCTAAAAAGGATAATAAATTCTTACGTGAAGTAGCAGCAGTAAAATAATAAATTATGTCAGATAGATATTTATTTATACCTGTAGAAAAAACAACAATTAGCGATGATAAATCACCTTCGGCTAGACCTGTAGGTACTCAATATTATCGTCCAACATATTATCCTAATATAGTTGTTACTGAACAAGATAATTATATTATCACTAAAAACACAGACCGTTTAGATTTAATTGCTTCTGATTTTTATGGTGATTCAACTTTATGGTGGATACTTGCTATGGCTAATAACTTAAATGGAGATTCAATATATCCAGGAAACGGAATACAATTGCGAATCCCTGCTAATTTAAGTTTAGTATTAGCTGAATATAATCTTGATAATTCAACTTCGTTATAATATGGCCGCTTTAGACTATACAAATGTTATTGGAAAAAACTTTTCTAAGTATGTTGTAGATCAATTTCATCAAAGATCAATTGTTTTAGCTAAAGGAGCTCAAGTGCAAAGATCTAACGCAGAATTACAATGGTTAACTAACAGATCAGGATGGTTAAGAGTAACATCTAATGTTGATATTAAAGTAGATAATCCTTTAGCTTCTAAATATGGTTCTGGAGATAGTTTAGCTAAAAAATATATTTTACAAGGTGGTGTTGTATATAGTAGTGCAACTGCTAATAATGGATCCGTATTAAGAAGTGGTATAGGAGCAGATAAAGCTTATGGTGTAGGGTTTCAAAACGGGGATAGTAATGGTTTAGGGATGGGTTTAAAACCAATGCCTGGTGTAACTTCTTTTAATATTTCCTGTGATGGTCCTTATGGTGCTTTAAAAACAGCAAATATTAAAGTTAAAGCATACGATCTTGAACAATTTAATATTATTGAAACTTTATATTGTCATTTAGGATTATCTCTTATAATTGAATATGGCCATATACCTTATCTTAAAAATGATGGTAGTATTGAAACAAATGTATCAGTTATAGATGTATTTAATATTAAAGATAAAGAACAACTTGCTGCTGCTATAACTCAACAAAGAAAATCAACCGATGGGAATTATGATGCTTTATTTGGAACTTTAGTTAATTATTCTTGGTCTTCTAATAATGATGGTAGTTATGATATTGATTTAAAAGTAACAGGACCTGGTTCTGTTGTTGAATCATTAAATATTAATTATACAACTTCAAACCAGAGTAATTTACTTACACCTTCTAAACTTGCTATATATAAAGAATTTTTAAAACAATACAAGGAATCTACTCCACCCCCTCCTGCCACCCCTGCACCAGCAACAGGCACCCCTGCTGGAGATGCAGCACAAGCAGCTGCTGATGCAGAACAAGCAGCTGAACGAAATTTTTTACCTGGGGTTATAGCATCAAGAAATAATTCAATCATTCATAGACATTTATATTCATTGTATGAGAATGCTTTAACATCTAGAGAAATAATAAACCCAGCAGATGGAGGTGGAGGAGAGAGGGCTATGCGAGCAACAATTACACCAGTTCTTACTAATAATATTTTCACTGAAAATAAAAAGTATAACTTTTTAACGCTAACTGCTGGTGGATTTTCAGGTAATCAATTAGCATTAAGAGGAAACAATTTTGCCGCTATATCAGGGCAAGTTCCTTTAAAAGACATACCTTTAATTGATCCTAGCTTGTTTTCTTTATTTGCCGTTGCTTATGTAACTAATCCTGATCTAGGAAAAACTTCTTCTGATGCTGAAACAAAGGACCAACTTCCTAAAGTTTATATTCCTTTTGGCTACTTTTTAGCTATTATTCAATGTTCAGGAATGATATATAATACTTCAAAGGGAGATAAGGATGATAAAACAAAACCCTTTGTTTATCTAGATTTTAATAACAAAACAAATTTTTGTTTTGCAAACCCTTACTCAGTATCAATAGATCCTAATGTATGTTTAGTTAATATTGCTGATGGTAATGTTTTAAATGGTTATTTATTTGGAGGACAAGCAACAGGAAAAGACGGCAAACCAATATTAAAACCTACTTTAAGTCAAATAGGAGCTGATAATAAATACGATCCTGATGCTGATATATTAAGTAAAAAAATTACTGCTTTTGTAAAATTCTGGAACGAAGACCATCAGGGATCTTTGATGAATGTTTTATTAAATATAGAATATATAGTAAATAAAATGGATGCTTTAGCAGGTACTGAAGCAGATAAATCTGTTAAGTTAGATAAATTTTTACATGAAATTCTTCAAGACGTTAATAATGCTTTAGGAGGTGTAAATGAATTTAGAGTAGCTTTTAATGATGAATCTTATTGTATTCAATTAATGGATGATCAAAGAATAGGTCAACCTGCTAAACCTGCTATAATTGATGTTATTGGTTTAAGTTCAATTGTACAAAATTATAGCTTTACATCTAAAATATCTCCTAAATTAGCTTCAATGTTAATTATTGGATCTCAAGCTGCTGGGAAAAGTACAAAAGCAGCAGGTATAGATGCTAGTGCTATTGGTAAATGGAATGAATATGTTAAAGACAGAATAATGCCTGTTAAAGTAGATTCTACAGATGAAACAGGTACTTCAGGAACTTCAGGTTCCTCAGGCACAAGCGGAGAGGAGGGGGCACCTGAATCTCCAGATGACCAATTATCACGTCATATTAAAGGAATATATCAATTATTTAAATATAGTGAAGAAGATATTGAGGGAGCTAGAACAACATTAAAAGAAAAATTATTAGCAATAAAAGCAGATTCAGAAGATACTGAAGCAGCAGCACTTATTCCTTTAGAAATGAGTATAAAAATGGATGGCATTTCAGGAATACTAGTAAATCAAACATTTGTTATTCCTCCTGAACGTTTACCTTTGTCATATCGAGAGGAAAGTGGAAAAACTAAATTAGGATTTATTGTTTTAAAAATAGAAAACGCCATAGAAAATAATCAATGGGTAACAACTCTTTCAGGACAAAGTTTAAATTTAAAAGACGCAGTAGATGCTTCTGTAAAAAGAATTACCACTCAAACAAAGATAGCAACCCCCTCTCCTTCTCCATCAGCGGCTCCAGCACCAGCGGCCGCTCCGGCAGCAGCTCCTCCTACAACTACTGATCCTACTGTTCAAAAAAATGAACAAGAAAAATTGGAAAGTATAACAGTAAAAAATAGTGGTAAAAATACTACAGCTAATACTTATACTTATTTACCTAAAACCACTACTAAAAAAGAAGTTGATGTATTTGTATTTTATCCAGGTGTTGATATTGGGGGAATAGTTGGAAGAGATTATATGCCTAAAAAAGTTACAGCTGCCGCACCTGATTGGTTTGATAAATATGTCTTAGTATTCCCAACAACATGGGCTACTCTATATTCAAGTGTTAAAAAAGAATACCAAGAACTATTAACTAAAGCAGGATTAACTCAAAGAACATTAAACATAGGTATTTATTCAGGAAGTGGAAATAATAGTGCTAGTGTATTATCAGCAGTTAAATCATCAGGAAAAGAACTTAGAAACTTTATAATAATGGACCCTGTACCGTCAGATAATTTAATATCAGCAGTGAAAGCAGTTATAGCTAGAGGAGGAACATTCCAGTATTTATATTATAATCCTAAGGCGTGGGAAATTACCACAGCAGTTATAGCTAGAGGAATCGTAGAACGTATTAGAGAAGGTTTTTATGGAGGGGTTGATAGCAAAGGACAATTATTTGGAAATATTAAAGATTTAGTAGATGCGGGGGCTGGTAAAGTAGGAATAACAAAAGTATCTACACCACACTATGATATACCTACTGCTATATTAAAAGCTTATAAATCACAAATAGAAAAAAGTTTAGGATAATGGCTCAATATTTTCCAAAAAATAGAATAATAAATAACCTGTATACTAATGGTGATAAGTTTATTAATCCAATAACTAAAGAACCATATGTAGGATACTATTATGAAACCTATGACGGGAAACGCAAAATGGGGAAAAACCCAATGGAGGGTTCATCTGCTCCTCTAGAACCTATAAGTGCTGCTACTTCTAATCCTCAAATTCCAAATAATCAAAATAATGATATCTATTCTGTACTATCTAAAGGAAGGGCAGGTGCCTCTAATTCAGTTATAGGCACACTAAAAGAACCTTTACCTTATTTTCCTAAACCAACCCCTCAAGACTATAATAGAGGATATTTTACACGCTATGTAGCCAAAAAAAGAAATTCACCTAACTCTATATTTTTAGAAATAGACCAGCCTACATACAATGATTTATTGTATAAAGGGGGAGTATATAATTACCCAATGTGGGCTGTAACTTCTATATTTTGGCAAATTACAGGCCCATTACGTGATAATAAAGAAAATAAAGATTATCCCCGAGCAGGAATAATTAATACTAATAAACGAATTTTAATAACAAAATCAAAAACTTATCCTAGTATTGAAAAGTTTTTTTCTAATTTAACCCAATTTGCTGTTTTAGAATCATTAGAGGTAATTTCTGGACAATATACTGGGGGAAATGAATTAGAATATAAAAGTAATGGAAAAGAATATATTGGTTATTATCATGTAAGGGGGAATGGGGATATATTCAACGGAGCCACTACCGCCCAATCAGAAAATATACTTCTAAAACCTATGAACACAACAGTAGCTGGTTCTATTTCATTACTATTAGATAAAACACTAAAAGAAATTCGAGCTCAAAATATGGCTAGTTTTGGAAATCTAAAAATATAGTATTATATTTATAGAAACAAAGGTTATGTTTTATATTATTGAGACTGAGAACCAACTCAGTCAACTACATACTGATTGTCAAAATTGTTTTATTAACATAATTCCGCTTAATGATAATTTTCATCCTAAGCTGAGTGAAACCTGTTTAATATACTATAAATGTCCTACATCAAAAGGTTATTTGTTTACTATTAACCATAGTGAGGCATTTAAACTACCATTACAATCAGTATTAAACTATCTTACTAAAAAACACGAACGCATATATACGTTAGATAAAAAAGCAACTAAATACCTAATTGGTGATGAATTACCTATTATTGATGTAAACTTTATATTACCTGAAGCACTTAAAGAAGAGACGTTTAATACTATACTACACGATCATTTCTATAATAAGTTTTTTCATCTAAAAAATATTAATAGTATTATTCCCCTTTCTAAACATTATGAAAAACAAGAAAACATATTTAATAATATATCTTGGTGTTTAGGATTAATGCCTAATGATTATTTAAATAATGATTATACTGATGTATTTTATAATATAGAAAAACAAGGTATTGGGTTTGATGATAAATTACTTAAAAAACATTTTGAATTTAATTGGATAAACTATTCAATCTCAGCTAATCATATATATGGATATTTTAATTTATACAA
>Ga0194128_10003166_pt1 | contig 25713 bp, 23 predicted proteins | sample TA2KigCa65mmetaG_FD_148650 | JGI IMG/M metagenome (GOLD analysis project Ga0194128, IMG submission 148650) | Freshwater microbial communities from Lake Tanganyika, Tanzania - TA2015037 Kigoma Deep Cast 65m | ecosystem: Environmental > Aquatic > Freshwater > Lake | place: Tanzania: Lake... | reverse complement strand
GATGACCCCAAGAAACGGGAGGGGGAAGGTGACGGCTCGGTGCAGTCATCTTCTCCTTTCCAAATTGGATTAGCGGCGCAGAAAACCATGAAAAAACGAACCGTAGCAGGCCCAGAAAGTCTTACTTATTTTCTGCGCCCCGTGGTTTGAAAAGGGGGGAAGCTCATGAAGCGCGACCCCAACTCCGGCATCCATGATTTCTACATCATCGATCGTGATGTTGTAACATCCGGATGTTCGAATGGCCGCCGAGTCGTCGTCATTTTCGTTTCTTGTCAATCGGCCGATGCGGATCTTTTTGATCAAGATGTCATGCGGGTGTGTGCCGTAGAGTTTTCCTTGGTTGAAAAGCGCGCGCATTTCTTTTTGTTTTTCATCCGCCATATGCAAAGGTCCAACGGTTCCCCAGTCCAATCCAATGCCGAGAGCCGCTTGGTCTGAATCGGCGATGCGGATGTCCGTAATGACCCCTTGGGCAGCTTCTGACATCACTTGGATGGCCGCCTGGTTGAACGGTTGATCGATGGTCAGATCTCCATTCGCCAGCCGACGAGCTTGGAAAAGTAGCTTGGGCTTTCCGGTGTTCCGCCATCGCCATAGGCGGCTCCGACGCTTACAGCGGCATGCCAGATTCTCTGTGAACCGGCCCCTTCGCTGCGAATGACACGGATGGTTCCGTTTCGAATTGTTGACCTGGAAGTCAATCGGACGCCATAGGAGTTTGAACGAAGATCTAGGAGAAGTGATGATCCGTTCAAATCAAGGATGGTGTTCTCGGGAACAAGCAACGCATGCGGCGATGCCCAACCCTGATACGTGATTGAACGGACCGTAGCGGTGACCATCGAGTTCTTGGGCAAGACCAGAACGCCTCCTCCGGCTTCACTCATTGAGCGCATTTTTTGCTCGAGCTGTTCTGCGCTTAAGGAATCTTTCAGGACTACTCTGCGAGGTGAATTCCCGGCCACGCAGCAAATGGTGTGAAAAGCGAGAAGCAACGTAAGGCCGCTTCCGAAAACCGTGCTTCGGAATCGGGTTGATGGTGGCAGCTCGATTTCCCAGGCGGTTGGTTTCATACTGTTTCCTTACGTTGGTGTCTTCTCGATGTTCGCCTGTTTTGTCATTGAGTGGTTTTCCTGTTTCCTCTGGCTTCGCGGCTTATTTTTTATGGAGGTTGTCTATCTCTTTGATTTCCAAACTGGATTTATCGATATCCTTTACATTCCGATAAAACCTGTTCTGAGAGACCACGATATTCTCTGGCTTCTTCTCCGGGCTTTTCATCGCCATGCCGGTCTTATTATGGTGGATTCTTGAGCGCGAGACGGTTATATCTTTGGTCCAGATACCGATGTGAATTCCCTTATGGAATTCTGCCACATCGATATTCTCCAGCCGGGCGCCCACCGAGTAATAGATCGTAATTCCGCTCTCACCCGTGAACCCATCGCCGCGCAGCCAGGCATTTTGAATCACAGGTTTATTGATACCGGGTGTGACGGGGCTTAACAGCGAATGATCTCCGTGGTTATAAACGGCGCGGTAAATATTGTCGGAAAGGCCGTCAATAATAATACCCTTGCGAAACGCTTTGTGCACTTTGATATTCTTGATGACATAGCCCGCGTGACCGATGTCTCGATGAGGCTGGAGGGCGTATTCAAATCCCGCATCGCCGGCGTGGAGCGCGATCCCAACACCGGTCTCCTGAATCTCTACCTCGTCGATCGTAATGTTGTAACATGCAGAGGTTCGAATAGCGGCCGAGCCATCGTCATTTTCATTTTTTGTTAACCGGCCGATCCGGATTTTTTGGATCAAAATGTCATGCGGATGTGTCCCATAAAGCTTCCCCTGAGAAAAAAGCTCGTGCATTTCTTTTTGCTTTTCATCCGCCATTTGCAAAGGTCCAACGGTTCCCCAGTCCAATCCTATCCCCAGGGGGGCCTCGCTGGAATCGGCAATCCGGATGTCGGTAATGACACCGTCGGCGGCTTCCGACATCAGTTGGATCGCCGAGTGATTGAAAGGTTGGTCAATGTTCAGGTTTTCCATTCGCCAGCCGACAACCTTCGAAAAATAGCTTGGGTTATCGGGTGTTCCACCATCGCCATACGCCGCCCCTACGCTTACCGCGGCGTGAAAAATGCGCTGAGCACCAGCCCCCTCGCTGCGAATCAGGCGGATGGTTCCGTTTCGAATCGCTGACTTTGAAGCCAATCGGACGCCGTATGAGTTTGAACGAAGATCCAGGAGAAATGAAGATCCATTCAAATCAAGCGTGATGTTCTCGGGAACCAGCAACGCGTGCGGCGATGCCCAACCTTTGTACGTGATTGAACGGACTGTAGCCGTGACCGTCGAGTTCTTGGGCAAGACCAGAACGCCTCCTCCGGCTTCACTCATGGAGAGCATCTTCTGCTCAATCTGTTCCGCACTTAGGATATTTTTCAAAACCACCTTGGAAACGCGACTGTTACCGGGCGTACTCCCAGCCCCGAAGCAAAGACAGCAAAGTGCGACAATCAACGTGTGAGAACCTCCGAAAACCGCTTTTCGGATCTGGGCTGATTGTAGCAGTTCGGTTTTCGGTATGGCCGGTTTCATAGCGGCAAGGATTTCACGACAAAACCTTCAATTACCAGACACCCTGCTCGCGGCCCATCCAATACGCGATCAGCCACTCTGCCGGAAACGCCGCCCCGAATAGATTGGCAAATGGCTGCATCTCTGGCGGCAACCTCCCGTTGTCCCAGCATTCACGAAGACCATCACGATTTACCCGAAGTAGAATCTTCCGCGACGTTTCATGCGCGCGATCATCCAATCCGTGCTTGCGCGCGATTCTCAAAGCTTCGGGGTCGCCCGTCACGCGATAGCGAATCATCTGCGACCACAGCAGCCAGCCCGTCGCCCACAGAGTGTCTTCGCCGTAATACCACTCCGCCACCGTGGGTTTGGGTGTCTCCGGACCCCAAACCGAATCGAGCACTTGATGCAGAAATGGATGGAGCTCCTCGCCCTCCTGCAGCGGCTGGCGAGTGTCAAACCGTACATACATAGGCGATGATCAGGCCGCCGGGGCCGCGCGCGACCTCGAATATCTGTTGAAGATAATCCTCGGCGCGTTCCGCCAGCAGCCTGGATTGGGTGGCGGCACCGACAGGAACCTGCGATTTTGAAGCGGTGTGCTTCGTTGATGGATTGGTTGCGCCGCCAGAAGCTTTTGGGATCGGAGTGCAACTCGACAACGCCGCCGCTGCACCCAACCCCGCCAAGCCTTTGAGCAAATCGCGGCGACTAAGGCCATCTTTGATTAACGGCGTCAAGCTTTGAACGGTTTTCTTTGATGATTTCATGCACAAAGCAAGCTGAAGTTTATTTCACAAAAAGTTTGCTGGCCCGCACTTTGAAAATCCAAGCGAATCAAACTGAAGGGATTTTACTGTTCTTGATGCTGCGCAGTTAAGTGTGGATTGCTGCTCGCGTGTGTTCACGTATGAATACCAGTTAGTACGTCGCGACGAGTATTGTCGAAAGATAAGCTTTGGCACATCCTGAGAGACAGGGTTCGGGCGGAGAAGCACAGCAAACGCGCAGTCGGTGAGCTTCATTCTGAACGCTGCCCGGGTAATTGTTTCCTGAACCAGACGGCGGCGTGCTCGACCCAGCCCGCAGGGACGGTGTGACCCTTTGGTTCGGAGATGACATGCAACTCCACCAGCGCCGGCAACTTTTTCTCCAGCGACACCATGGTGACGCGCCGCGCAAAATGAATCGTTAGGTCCGTGCTCACTCGCTCGTCCCGGTCGCCGATGACCAGCCACAAAGCGCGACCAGCAAGAGCCTCCGCGCGGCGTTCCAGTGCGAGGCGTTGCACGAGCGGATTCTCCTCAGCGCCCCGAAATTCTGAGAGCGCCCTGAGGTCGGTGACGGGGGCAAAACCCGCGGCACACTTCACCCGGGCATCCGCCGCGGCGAAATGAAAAGCCACGAATCCACCGCGCGATGTTCCCAGCGCCGCGACGCGTTCCGGGTCGGTGAGCTTTTCTTCGATGAGGTGGTCCAGCACCTTCGTCAAGCGGCCCGTTACATCCGCGATCAAGTCCTCGTCCTTGTTGACGCGCACGCGCCAGCCGGAAAGCCCGGTGCTTTCATTTGGCCGCGTCTCCCGCCCGTGACAAGGCAGATCCACCGAGACCAGCAGCCAGCCTTCTCTCGCAAGAAATTCCCCGGCCTGGCGATAGTAGGCTGACTTTAGAGAGTCTTCCAAAGTGCTGGCGAGCACGAAGATCGTCGGTGCCGGTTTCGTGGGACGTTCCGGCCAGATACCGAAATGCACACCACTTTTGGTGGTGATAATCTCAATCTGTCCGCCACCGAACGCGACTCCATCCAGCACTGAGAGCATTGCAAACAGAACAAGCGCGGCTGCCCTACCCGCGCGATTCTGGTATCCGTGTCCATCCGAGTTCATTGGTGGTGTGAAATGTCTTGTTGCGGCTTGACGTTCACGCGCTGATTCACCATTCACCTTCGCGTTTGAATTTCGCCTTCACGTTCTGGCTGAACTGCGTGCTGGCGTTGCTGAGGTTGGAAAGAATCTCTTCCGCACCCCGGCCCGACGTGTCGCGCGCGGCAGCGATGACGGTACTGCATTCGTTTGCGTCCATAAAACGCGCCGCCTCCAGCAGCGCGGGCGCTTCGTCAGGTGCGACGACCAGGAAACCGTGCTTGTCCGCGTGAATCAAACTGCCCGGCGAAATCTTGCGGCCGAAAACCTCGACCTCGCAGTTGAAGCGGATGGGATTCACCGCCGCGTGGCCGACGCAAAGCCGCCGGGCCAGCGCCTTGAAGCCCGCGTTGGTCATCTCGTCGAGATCGCGGATGCCGCCGTCCGTGATGGTGCCGACACAGCCGAGGGCACGGTGCATGTTGCTGTTCACCTCGCCCCAGAACGCGCCGATGGTGCGCGGTTTGTCGAGGTCCTGCACGACGACAATTTTTTGCCCTGGCACGCCAGCGACGTAGCGCCGATATTCGGCCCAGCCGTTCGGATTCGTCACGCGATGCTGCGGGTTGCTTGGCTCGACGACCACGGTGACCGCGTAGCCGACCATCGGCCCCATTTGCGGCATGAAGTCGCGCGTCTCCTCGAGGTTGAACGCATCAGCGCACGCGTTGTGTTTGGTGATTTGCTCCCAGCCATTGTAAATCGTCGGCGTGTTCCAGCGTTTGAGTTGGAGGAGGTCGGCGTGTGTCAGGGAATGAGCTGGTGGCATGATGGGTATCGGGGTCGGATGTTTATCGTTTTCTCATTGTTCGATTACGGCCTGACCTGGAAGGCATAGAGTTTTGCATTCCGGAATCGGAACCTCAGCCGCACCACTTTACCCATGAGCGGCCCCAGATCCGATCGGCCGCTCCACCTCGCTTGAAGATTGAGCTCGTACACCGACTTGAAGACTGGAGATGACTCACCGGAAAAGCCAGTTGCTGGTTTGCCATCTGCAGCCAAGACATCGAGTTGAACTTCACCAGCCTTCGCATCCACGTTTAGTTCCAGCCGCTTTCCTTCGAGTAGAAACGGTTTGGTGACGACCGAGCCGTGCTGGTTTCCTGCTGCCAGGCAGACGAACCCGTCCAGCCGCAATGTCGCCAAGCCCATCGCACTGTCACGTTGAGGCGCGAATACTGACTCGGTCCCGTGGCGTTCGTTGGCGCCCCCGTAATAAATCCAATGCTTGTCGGCGTGCGTGACAATCCAGTTGGCTGGCAAGATCAGGTCCTTATCCCAAGCTCCCTTGCCTCCACGCGCGACCAACGGCTGACCAGCATAAATCCACGTCAGATCGAACTGGTTGCCGTCGCGGCTCGTGGCGATATAGTAATTGAGCACGTCGCGCTCGTGGCGGGTGACATGGTCCGTGGCTTTCCCCTCACTGAAGTCCCCGGGCCATTCGTAAACGCTGAACAAACCAAAATGCACGCCGCAGTAAATCCAGTCGGTCATCGTGTAAATCTGCCGGCGACGATGTTCCTCCTTCCCCTCCCGATCGAGGAGCCAGTTACGGACGAGCGACCAGGCGGTGGGATCGGTCTTCACGTCGGGATTGGTCATGCTGCGCATCCCACGGATTTCAGTTGGACCGCCCGCCGTTCCATAATCTGTGCGCGTAAAGAGTCGATAGATCCGCGCGTCCGCATCCCAGATGAGGCAATTTGTGAAATCGGCTGCACGCCCCGTCACGGGTTTCCCGTCATTATACGGAATCCAGTGGATACCATCCGCCGAATGGGCCAGGCAAGCCCCGTTGGGGACACCGGGCCGTGCACCATCGTAGCCGATCTTGTAGCGGTGGTTTGGATCGGTTTCGTGTAAATCAACATAGACAACGCTGTTGTAGTCGCCGTTGGAATACAGGCCCTCGAGTTCGGTCTTGAACTCGAAGTTGACGCCGTCAGTCGATTCGCTGTAGCCGTAGCGCATATTTTGCCCATCCGTGGCAACCCGGCTCCACATGCAGAATATCTTACGCTTATCGTCGTAATGAGGGCTCGCGTAGATCCACGCCTTCAGTCGGACACGACGGCCGTCCGTGTCCTTGGTCCAGAACTTGATCGGCTCGCCGCCGTTGGCCTTGATCACCCGGCCCAATTCCCGCGTGACGTTCACTTTTTCAGCGACGACGTAATCATCCACCAGCAACTGCTTGCGCAATCCAACAGCAACCGAACCCTCCAGCTCAGCTCCATTAACTTGGCTTAAGCCCTGCATGCCTGCGATGACACCAACGCCGCCGCCGCCCACCATCCCCAAGAACGTGCGCCTCGTTACGTGCTTTGAATGTGATTTCGGTGCCTTCATGGTGTTCATTTTGAAAACTGAAATGCGTAGAGTCCGGCGTTGCGCAGACGAAACCGCAGACGAATGTCTCGTCCCCTGATTTCCGGAAGCTGTTTCGACCAACGAGGCGACAAACGCAATTCGTCTACGTTCCGATACGTCATGGCGTCGTCACCACCGTACCCGGCTATGGGATGGCCCCCTGCATCGAGCACTTCGACCTGCAATTCGCCCAACTTTGCATCGACGTTAAGCTGGAGACGATCACCTTCCAGTCGGAACGGCTTGGTCACAACCGTGCCGAACTCCTGGCCTGCGACAAGGCCGATGAAACGATCCAGCGGCAATTTCGCCAGACCGACATACGATCGCTCGTGATTCTTGAAGTTAAAAATCCGCTCGTTCATGCCGCAATAGTATATCCAGTGCTCATCCCCGCGCGTTACAATATTGTTTGAGGGAACAACGATGTCATCGTCCCAGGTTCCCCCCGCGCCGCGGGGTATCAGTGGCTGACGGGCATGGACGAAGCTGCGGTCGATCGCCACGACGTCACGACTCGCACCCACGTAATAGTCGGAAACATCCCGGTCGTGCCGGTTCCGGTCGTCGTTTTCGTCGTATTCTTTTTGCGTTGGCGCGGTCCATATATTGAAAAGCTGAAACCATATTCCTTCATATCGCCACATGGAGATATGGTGAAACTGCAAGTCCGGCACGACTGAGCCTGGCGGTTGTTGAGGGTCGTTTACCGCGATGCGGTCCAATATCGTTTTCCAGGCGGTGGGATGGTTTCGGATATCTCCCCCTTTATCATGAACCATGAAGCGCCAGCCACGATGCTCGGTGGGGCCGCCACCGGGACCCAGATCGGTTCTCGTGCCCAGTATGTATGCCTTGCGATCCGGATCCCAAAAAATCTGGTTCTGGGTATCGCCAGCCCGGTGACTGACCGGATTGCCGTTGTTATAGGAATTCCAGCGTCTGCCGTCGGACGAATATGACAGGGCGACTCGACTTTGTGGATGCATCCAGGCGGCCTTGTATTTTTCCTCATGGCCCCAGGGAAGCGTCGGGTCCAGCATGACACTGTTTCCGGACATCGGCAAAACGATGTTTGATTTGCCGTCGGCTGAAACGAGCGGTTTTGTCCAATGAATCCCATCATTCGACTCGGCATAGCCGACTCCACGATACTCTCCCTCTTTACGAACTCCCACCACGTACCACATCTGAAACTTGCTTTCATGTGGATTGTATAGAGCCGTGTGGTAAAAGCCGAAGAAGCCGCCATGATCACTATCGAGAGTCGGCTTTAGCACCGGGCCTGCCTTGGTGACGCTCCCCAGCCGTCGGGTGAGGTTTGTTTTTTCAGCGATGACCTCATCGTCGATCAGTAATTGCTTCGACAAACCGACCGCAGACGCTCCCGTTGAGATTGCTCCATTGAGGCGACTTAAACCATTCATACCCACCACGACACCAATGCCGCCGGCGCCCATTGCTTGCAGGAACGTGCGCCTTGACAGTTGCTTTGGGGAAGTTTTCTGTACTTTCATAATCCTATTCTTTCATAATCCTATTCTTGCCGACGTGACCTGAAACGCATACAGCTTGGCGTCACAAACGTCGCGCTCATGACGCCGCTGATCGTGACCCACCTGAACCTGTGGAATATTGAATGCAGGCCATTCCATCACGATCATCATGCCGAAATCAATACCCCCGTACCGCCACCGGGTAAGTGTATGTACCTGGCGTCGCCTGACTTCTTCGGCACCCTCGCGATCAAACTTCCAACTGCGCACGACGGTCCAATTCGTTGGATTCGCTTTCACATCTGGATTAACCACCTCCCGTTTCACCCTATACTCGGTGTTTCCACCACGCGCACCAAAATCCGTGCGCGTAAACAACCGGTACACCAGCGCCCGTTCGTCCCACACAGGCTGATTCATCGTGTCGGCCGCTCGAAACGTGACTGCCTTGCCGCTGTTGTAATCTTGCCACTGCGGTCCGTCGGCCGAGTGCGCCAGACAGTCACCATTCCCCGCATACTTAGCCGTAGAAGGAGAGTAAGCGGCTTTGTACTTGTGTGCTGGATCGGGTTCATGTGAGTCGATGAAACAAATCAACCCCATGTGCGAAAGAAGATCGTTCTCCTTGCTCCCTTGGAACTCATGGAAACCCAGGTTTGACTTGGTCCAGTGTAGTCCGTCCTCCGAGTTGGCAGCGCAGGAGAAGCCACTCCGACCGGTGTACCTCATATGGAATTGACCGCCTTCTCGCCATACCGATCCCACTTGCGTGACGGTCGCCTCCTCCCACGGTTTGTCCAGCACCAGCACCGCTTTGGCATCCTTGGCTTTGGTCGCCTGATTCAAATCGCGATGAATGTTGTGGCGGTGAGAGATGACGTAATCATCAACTAGCAGTTGTTTGGTCAGACCGACTGCCAGGATCGGCTCCTCGCAAATTCCGGCGATTAAAGGCAACGGTGGCCCCATTTGTGGGACGGACTGGTTCTGCAGAAGCAGGAGATCAGTTTCCGCCGCCGACACAAAATCAGCCAAGCTGCACAGAAGTATCATGGTGAAGCCAATGCCAACACCTTTCAGCAACTGGCGAACACGCATTTTCAGACTTAGATTGATGCCGGCAGCACGGGGTTCAGTGACCGAACTGTCCGGGCTCGCTTGGTTCAGGTTTTCGTGACCGTTCATGCTTCGTGGTTAAATCGTTCTGGTCGTGCCTGGTCTTGATCCACGCTTTTCAGTCGCCTGTGACGTCCAACCAACAATCGTCAAGCGCATAGCCCAATACTCAGCCTCGTGTTTAATCACCACACACCTTGCTCCCGGCCCATCCAATACGCGATCAGCCATTGCGCCGGAAACTCCGCCCCGAATAGATTGGCGAAGGGTTGCATCTCCGGCGGCAACCTCCCGTTGTCCCAGCATTGACGGAGGCAATCACGATTTACGCGGAGGAGTATCTTCTTTGAGGTTTCATGTGCGTGACTGTCCAAACCGTGCTTACGGGCGAGTAATCCAAGGATCGCAATCATCAGCGTGTACAACGTCCGGCCTTGATAGCCGGTGGGTGACCGCCACCAGCGGCGCGTCGGCTTTGACCCGGCACTCGGCGGATTGGTCTCCGACCAACCTTCTTGCACCGGCGTGAATTGCTTGGTCTTCGTGTCGTAAATGCCATCCAGCAGCACGCCTTCCTCATCCAGCCCACGTTGCGCCGCCTCCCAATAGATACCAATGTTGCCAATCCAGTCTGCGTCCTTAGCCAGGCTGGTCGTGCTCCAGTATTCGCCCAGCCACGCGTAGTAAAGCAGGTTCGCGTTCAGTTCATATCGTTGACTGGGCCAGGGCATGAGGCCCTTCTCGACGAGTTGTCGGACATTTTTTACTGCCGCGTCACGAAATCGTTCTTCGCCAGTCATGTCGTAAGCAGCATGCACGCACGCAAAATATTTCATCGCGCTGGGGTGGCCCGGTGGAACAATGCGGGTAATGTTTCCGTGGTGATTCACCTTCCAGTCGCGACGCAGATAGTAATCACCGTGATCCAAAAGATTCTTGCGCGCCTGCTCTTTTTCGGCAGCTGTGCCATGTTCCTTGGCGAACTGTACATACAGCAGCACCGGATTGGCGGACTGGTCGAAACTGGTGGTCGGACCAGCTCGGCCACCGTGTGGCTTGCCGAGCAAACCGGGCTCAATGGCGCGGCAAAGTTCGAAAACGTGGTTGAGGTCGCGAAAACACTTACGCGCGATCTTCAACGCTTCGGGGTCTCCGGTCACGCGATAGCGAATCATCTGCGACCAGAGCAGCCAGCCGGTTGCCCACAACGTGTTCTCGCCATAATACCACTCGGCCACCGTGGGCTTGGGAGTCTCCGGCCCCCAGACCGAATCGAGCACTTGATGGAGTGACGGCGGTAGGTCGTCGCCTTCCTGCAACGGCAGGCGCGTGTCAAACTGTGAATGGGAGATGATCAAGCCACCCGGGCCGCGCGCGACTTCGAAAATCTGTTGGAGATAATCGTCGGCGCGTTGATGCAGTAGTTTGGCTTGAGCCGCCGGGCGGGGAGGGATTTGCGTCGCGGACGTTCCGGGCCTGGTCGTTGCGCTGTTGGTAATGACATGCTCTTGGGTGGGTTGAGTGCAGCTTGACAATGCAGCGGTTGCGCCTAATCCGGCCACACCTTTGAGCATGTCGCGGCGACTGATCCCCGATTTGGATGAGGGTGTCGTAGCTTGAGTGATTTTCATGTTGGATTCCATACAAAGAAGAGTTGAGCTTTATTACGATCCGCTTCCTGAATCCGGTGTTATCGCCACTTGGTTCAAGATAGGCCAAACCCCTCCATCGGGAGAAGTGAACACCGCACGGTATTGAAGAAAGCGATGCTGCCGATTCAGGCCGGTCAGTTTGCTGCCGGGTGCCTCGTAATAGGAATCCGGTCCGCTTGGTCCGTGCCATCTAACGTGCGATAATCTGTCGCGAGTATCCGCGTTCCGCACTTGAAATTTCAGTTTTGCGCCATGCGGCTCCTCGCCTTTCCAGTCCAACCGGTGGGGTCTGTCCCAAAACGAATTGGCGATGGGAGCGGAGACATACTCCTCTTCCAGCTTCCGGGTGTAAAGGTTGCCCGGATCAATTCCCTGGGAAAAATGCGGCCCGAAGGTGGGCAATTTGGTGCGACGGTTTTTGTCAAAGCCTTCGGATGAATTCCAATAAATGTAGCTGTTAATGGAATGGTCTCCGTCTTTCAGATGGTTGTGGATGACGATGTCCGGATAACCATCACGATTCAGGTCCACAGTCTGGATTCCGGCGGAGGATTCGGCAGGCAGGAACATTCGGTTTGCGTCACTGTAATGCCCTCCCTTGCGGCCCCAGTAAATGAAAAGCGGCAGCGAGCGAGTGTTGTCGGACATGTAGTTTGACAAGGCAAGATCCAGAAAACCGTCCCGGTTCAAGTCTGCGATGCCGCATTCGAGCGAGCCGTACGCCTCTAATTCGACAACACCATCGGAAGAAGGAGTTCCTTCGGGCGTATCCCAGAATATGCGAGTCCGCGTGTTGTAGGATTTCCTATGCGAATCGAAATTGCCGGCAATCACGAAATCGAGGAAGCCATCACCGTTGAGATCGGCCAATTTCAAACTGCCGGCGGAGAGGAATTTAGTCCAACTTCGCGCTTCGGAATAGGCTTCCGGTCCGCCCCAGAAAATCTGATTGGTTCCGAAATAGTGTTCTGGGAATATGAGATCGAGATAACCGTCGCGGTTCAGGTCCGCGATTAGGTTGGATATGCTCCGCTTGGTTTTCAGTGGCAAAATCGTCTTGTTGTCGTCCGAAAATCCCTTGGTTGACTCCCAGAGAATCGTTCCGAAGTTCTTCCCTTTGTCCTTGCCTGTGAATACCAGATCAAGATAGCCGTCGCGGTTTACATCAGCGGTGTGACTGGTGTAAGCAGCACCGACACGCAATTCTTGCCGGCGCGTCGGAGAGAATCCATTCTTGCCTCCCCAGTACAGATAAGACACGTTTGTATAGGAATTGCAGACGACAACGTCGGCGAATCCGTCGTCATTGAGATCTGCCGCCGTTGTGCCATAAGCGCCATCGCCCGGGAGACTCGTCCGAGATGCGGTTGAGTAATAGTCGTGTGGATTGCCCCAATAGATGATGGTGTTGACCTGACTGCTCACTTTGCCACTGGTTTGATTGACCAGGACGATATCGATCTTGTCATCGCGATTCAGATCGGCAGCGCTCACGCTGACGGCACCGAAACCCTGGAGATCAGATCGAATGTAAGGCGCGAAACCATCTTTGCGGCCCCAATAAATGTAGGACGGAACATCCTGCGTTGTGCCGCTGTTCGAATTTGCAAAGACAAGGTCGAGATAGCCGTCGCGGTTCAGGTCTGCCGCCGCCAGTCCGGCGGCCCCCAACGTTGGAAGTTCTGAACGGCGTAACGCTGAGAATCCCTGTTTCGAACCCCAGTAAATAAAGGATGGAACTGCGGGACTCAAACCGTCCGAACTATTCGCGATGGCGATATCCACAAACCCATCACGATTAAAATCGCCAATCGCGGAGTCGCGCGCTTCGTAGGTGGGCAGTTGAACAGTTCTTTGTTGATCCAAGCCTTTGTCGCTACCCAGAAATATGTATGTTGCTCGGGAGGTTTCTAATTTGCCCTTTGCCCCCGACTCGAGCAGGGCAATCGTTTCCGGTGGTCCTGCGGTGGTCACCAACAAGTCGGCGAAGCCGTCACTGTTAACATCCGCCGAACGAATACTGGTGGGGTCTGGAACGGCGAGCGTTTGCGTCCGTTCGCCGGAATAACCTCCGGGCCCGCCCCAGAAAATCTGCAGGTCCCGGGCCTTGGGATTATTATTGATGAAGGCCAAATCCAGATAACCATCTTTGTTAATGTCGGCAACCGTTACGTCTTTCGCGCCTCGTGTTTCAATCAAGGAGGGTCGCTTGGGATTGAATCCGGTGGCGCTACCCCAATAAATGTAAGATTCCAATCCGGTATCGGGAGAAATATCTTCCAGCCCTTCTTCCACCCCTTGGTTGGCAAATACCAGGTCGGAAAAGCCGTCGCTATTTAGATCGGCAACGGCTACACCCGCTGCCCAATGGGTTGGCAATTCAGTCTTCCTGCTGGGTAAATAACCGCCAGCACTTCCCCAATAGATGTAGGCCGTTCGGCGTCCCGGATAATTATGGATGTAGTTACAAAATACGATCTCTGGATAGCCATCGCCATTTAAGTCGGCGACGACCGACTTTCCTCCCCCAAATGGTGGCAGCCGTGTCACGCGGGCTTTCTTATCCATTAAACCAAACACTACTTGTGCTAGAGGTCGCTCGGACCAGAGATCGGGGAGCAGGGAGGTGTAGCCGTCCTCATTCCCCCAATGGACGAGTGCATCAACGGTTTCGAGAGGGTTGTGATCGTTGCTGATGAGGACGTCGTTGTGGCCGTCTCCATTAAGGTCCCAAGTATTGATCACCTGGACATGGCCATCGCGGGACACGTAGAGATTTGCTCCAGAGTTTCCGGGAGTGCCTTGGATAAAATCTGTGAATCCGGCCTGGCGGACCACATCCGCAGCGATCAATGTGTTAGCCAGGAGACACACCATAAGAAATCCGGAACAGGAAGCGTGCATGAGCTTACCGTGAGTCCACGTCACCCACATATATGGCGTGCAGTGCGCCATCCTCTGGACGCGTCCCGCCAAAATCCACCTGCAATCGTACCAAGCCCTGGGCAGGCAGCAGGGAATCACCTCCCTTCCAACTTACTGGCAGGCGAAGACCATCTTGCGGGAGGACGGCCGCGTCGTTACCACTGAAACCCGGGATTGGCCGAAACCCTTCGTCGAGCAAGCTGATGCGCAACTGAGTGTTCTTATTTAAGCCACTGGCATTGACATATACTTTGGCGACGCCTTGCTCAACCCGGATAGGGCACGAGATCGTATGTGGATTCCCGGAACGAAAAGGTTTGAGGCTTCCCAAACGGTCGCGCGGCCAGGACACCATCCTTATCCCACTGCCCTCAGTACCCCTCCAAAGAGAATACCAATACAAGGTTTGGTCGCCGACGTTTTCCATGCCTTGGCCTTGCTCCAGAGCGGGCCCAACGGCACCGGGACTTTCCGGCTGTTCGCGCGCCGGGATGAATCGAAAATCCTTTATCGGCTCGTAATAATGAACAGCGTCGTGCGTTAGGGCCAGTCCCAAATCCATGACGACCAGTCTGCGGTCACCTGAAAAATGCCCATGCCACTGACCATAGATGCCCAACATGACATTGCCGCGGTTCCACAGTGCGGCCCCTAAATGAACCTCTTCATATTCAGAAAAATTGCCGTCCATTGACGGTCCTGAAACGTTGGGAGATCGATCCAAGCCCACAGCTCCGCTAGGGGACCACGTCTCGAAGTCGGCCGAGGCGAATGTAACCAAGCGACGAGCCGCGACGGGGCGATGACCCAAGGTCTGACCGTTGACGTAGTACAGACCTCGATGCTTAGTGACTCCGGCCATCTCCAAGAATGGTCCAACCGGGTTCTTTGCCGAAGGCGTCCAACGGAGACCGTCCGGGCTGAAAGCGACGCAGAATCTTAACTGACCATCGATTCTTGCTTCGTAAGCCGCCTTAAAACGGCGGTTGGCGTCGGACTCTTCCGGGTCGTGCAGCACGGCGAATGTTGACCAGAGATTGGGCGCTGCAAGTTCCACGATGTTGTTCTTTTTCGAGCCCTTGAAATCCACCAAACCAAGCTCGGGCTTTACCCATGTGACGCCATCCTTGCTGGTGGCGTAGCAGATGCAACAGTTGACCCGCTCGTAGCCGATGTTGTTTGCCAGCGGACCGTAATTGCCATTGTACCAGAGATGAAAAGTGTCGCCAATCCGGATCACCGTTCCGTAATACAACAGCACTTCGTCGTGAGACCCTTCTGGTCCATGCCGTAGCACGAGCTTGGGGTTCCTGCCGGGAATGAGATGCGTCTGGACAAGGTTTTGGAAAGGAAAAGCCCGGTCATCGAATCCAAACAACACGACTTCAGGAAGTCCGGTTGCTTGGGGAAAAGTCGGAAGCTGAACTCTTGCTCCATTTGTGCTTGAGGGAGCCGAATACAGCCGCGCGAGTGGCGCGAATGTCAGTACTAAAGCACAAATCAAGCGGAGGGAAAAGGCGACGGACGTGTGGTGAACCTGTACATTCGTCTTCATAACCATTTCATCGTCGAGTCTTTCTTCGAACCATCAATTCGACCGGATCATTCATGCCCATTTGATAATTGCGCACGTTTTTTAGTTTCACTAGTGGTCGTCGCAAATCAACGAACGGTTTCGGTACTCAGGATGACCAATAGCCTATGTGCTGGAAATGGGGCTTGACGACAGAATTGTGCTGGTAATTTTAGTTGACCAGTTGATGCTTCTCCGGGCATTAAAGGACAAGTTCACTGTACGTGGATGCGATACGAAGAAATTGATTCGGGTGCGCTACCTCCCGCTGACGTGCCGTTGACCAGCCGACTTGCAGACCGGGCATCAATAGACCGCACCCGGCAAACCGGATAACTATGAATATGATCCCCCAACGTGCCTCTCTCGTCAACGAGGTGACTACAATCCTTCGTAAAAGCTTGCGCGCCGGGGTGTGGGGCGACTTCCTTCCCGGAGAACGTGCTTTGAGCACACAGATCCGCATCAGCCGCCAGACGCTGCGCGCGGCGCTGGAGCAACTTCGGCGCGAGGGGTTAATCAAGGTTGCGCCGGGACGGCGACGGCGAATTCTGCTCCAGCCCCATGCCCCTAAGCGCCGAGCACCGTCCAAACAAGTGGTCATGTTGAGCCCATTTCCGTTGGATGCCCTCCGCCCATCCGTGATTTTTCTCGTCGATGAACTCCGCGAGCATCTGGCCGAGGCGGGTTTTCATCTGGAATTGCACGTGAGTAATCGGTATTACTCAAGGCATCCTTTCAAGGCCTTGGAAAGTCTTCTGCATCAAAAACCCACCGCCAGTTGGATCCTTTACCTGGCCACGCTTCAGATGCAGCGCTGGTTTTTGGATCGCGGCCTTCCGGTACTCGTCGTCGGGTCATCATATCCGGAAATTGCCTTGCCCTCGGTGGACATTGATTATCGAGCAGCTTGCAGGCACGCGGTTGGAACGTTCTTAGGTAAAGGCCATCGTCAAATCGCGTTTCTAATCGACAACACTGGCCGTGCAGGTGATCAGGAAAGCAAAATTGGCTTTCTGGAAACGATACAGAAACTGGAAGGCGACAGACCTCAAACGATCGTGGCCGAGCACAACGGCACTCTGCGAGGCATTTGTTCCAAGCTGGACTCTCTGATGAGGGCGCCCACGCCGCCGAGCGCTTTTTTGGTTGCAAACTCCACTCACGTTCTCACGGTAATAGGTCATCTGTTACGGCTCGGTGTCCGTCTGGCAGAAGACGTGGTTTTGATTTCCCGCGATGACGACTCGTTCTTGGAATACATCGTCCCCACTGTGGCCCGCTATTCTCACCCTCCCGCTCTTTTTGCGAGGAAAATGTCGCGCATCGCAGTCCAACTGGCTCGAGGAGCAAGTGTGCCCCCGAAAAGATTGTTACTCGTACCGCAGCTAATCAAGGGAGATACGTTAGGTTTAGTTGCTTTTGAGGATCGACTTTCCTGCAATCTGCGTGTTGCGTCTCGACCTTAAATCGCAGAAAGGAAATCGGAGCCAACTATTGTGGTGATCAATGAATTTGATCCCTTTACTGGCGCCACAATGGAAATTATCGGTGTCCGGTCAACATAAAAGACCAGTGGATTTTGATGGCTTCGCGTCTGAGTTTCTTGATGCAATTTGCTCATGCATAACGAAACTCCCGCGGTGCGCACTTTCAATCGAGCCGCGATTTTGAATCGACGACGTTTTCTCAAGCTGTCGGCAGTCGTCGCTACGGGAGTTATCGGTTCCCGCGGCCTGTTATGGGCGGAGGAACCCCCGGTTGCAGACGTTGGGTCAGAAACTCAACTGTTTCTGGATGATTGGATTGTTGGGAGCATGAGTGGGTTGCGTCGAACGCTGCATCAACCCACAAAAAAGGGTTTGATCAAGGAAGCGGATGGTCGGGACTGGGAAAGTGGTGATGTTTACATAGGGAATATTGTCTGCCGGGACAATCGCGGCCGCTTCCATATGACCTATCGTTATGGCTGGTGGGATCCTGGCGTGCGCGACCTGCATCCGGGCATCGGGGATGACAAGGCTCACTGGCAGCGTTATACGACCGCGTATGCATTCAGCGAGGATGGCCTTCGTTGGCACAAGCCCAGGCTGGGATTAATTGATGGTCCGAGCGGATTCCGGAAGCAAACGGAGTTTCCCTACCAAGTACCAGCCGGACTGTCCAAAGCCAATAACCTTGGTTGTCCGATCGACTTTATCTACGACCTGCATGCCCATGGAAACATTCAGGAACGGGGCAAACGATTCTTGCTGCGCGTGGTCAAGAAAGACGATACCCACCCGTTTGCCAAAACACTCGAGTCGCAGATGTATTTCTCGAGTGATTGGCCTGACTTTGCCCACGATCCCAATTGGAAGCAGAAGTTGCTACCCATTCCGGGCGGGTGCTTGTCGCCACGCGGGTTTGCCTCCGTCGGTGGTTATGATGAGCAAGCGCGGCTTTGGTTTGCGGTGTCGCAGGATTATATTGCGCGCTGGAAACCGCGCGGCGGCCGTGACATCGCGCGCTATACCACACCGGACCTGGTCACTTGGTCTGGCCCCGAACTCGTCTTGCCGATCGATGTGGATGAATCCAAAACTCCGACTGACACGGTGGAGTACATGAACTTGGATCCTTATCGGGTCGGTGGCCGGACCACCGGGGTTTGGTTAGGACAATTACTGGTCTTTCATTCCGATCGGAGTGATCCGCAGTATATGATGCCCACCATTCGCGACGTTTGGCGCAAAGGGACGACCGAACTCCGGCTAGTATTGAGCCGTGACGCCGGGAGGACGTGGCAGCGGGTTTGCGGAAAAGAAGTTTGGCTGCCACACAGCCCGGAGCCGCACGGTTACGACCGCCTGGTCTTTGCTCAATATCCCATCCGAGTTGGAAATGAACTAAGGCTTTACCACATGGTTTACGATGGAGATCATCTGATTTTCAATCGCGATGGTTCTCTGTTTGAGCCAGGATTTATTCGTACGGGTCGCACCGCACTGGCCACCTTCCGCTGGGACGGCTACGTGAGCCTGGATGCAGGAGATCAGACGGGACATTTGCTAACGCGGTCGATGCAGTTCCAAGGAAGGAAGCTTTCAGTCAACGTGGCGACAACAAAAGGATCACTGCGTGTGGAGTTGCAAGAAGCCGACGGAAAGCCGATTCAAGGATATACTGCTGCGGACTGCAATCCGATCTCCGCTGACAACGTGGACCAAACGGTTTCCTGGCGCGGTCACGATGTGATCGAGCGGCGCGTGGGCCAGACAGTGCGCTTGCGCTTCGAACTGACTCGCGGTTCACTTTACGCTTTCCGATTTGCCTGATTGGATTCTCGATATTGAACGGCGGGGCTGAGATGACGCAATCGCTAGCACTTCATGACACATTTTACCTGGCTAGATTATAGCATTTTTTTCATCTACTTGATCGCCTCCGTGCTAGTAGGTGTGCTCTTCGTAAAGGAACAACGCACCATCAAGGATTATTTTCTGGCCGGTCAAAGCATGGCATCGGTTGTAGTCGCGATTTCAGTTCTGGCCGCTCTGTTTTCGGGGATCACTTACCTTGCCGCGCCGAGCGAGGTTTACAGCAACGGCATCGCGTTTATGTTGATTGGGTTGAGCTTTTTTGTCGCCACGCCGATCACCAACCTGGTCTTCCTGCCGTTCTTTTACAATTCACGTTTTTATACAGCCTACCAGTACTTGGAGGAACGGTTCTCAGTTCAGGTGCGAGTACTCGCTTCCTCGCTCTTCATTATTCGGGTGCTGGTTTGGCTCGCGCTGGCGACCTATGCGCCAGCCCTGGCGCTGGAACAAGTCACCGGCCTGCCATTGTGGGTGACGATCCTGAGTACCGGAGTACTCACGACCTGCTATACCACGTTGGGAGGCATGAAAGCGGTCATTTGGACCGACGTCATGCAGTTTTTCGTACTTTTTGGAGGACAGATCGTGATCGTGCTGATGGCGCTTTCTCACATTCCCGGTGGCGTTTCGGGTGTGTATGAGATCAGCCGCGACGGGGGAAAGCTTGCGCTCAACTTGAGTTGGGATCCGACTGTGCGCGTCACACTTTGGGGATTATTGATCGGCGGAGTGTTTTACAACTTGATTCAGATGGCAACCGATCAAGTTTCCGTTCAGCGCTATTTAACTGCCACCAGCCTGAAAACCGCACAACGCTCGCTGTGGATAAAGCTGGCCTGCGTGTTACCCGTTATCGCGGTATTTTACCTGACGGGCTTGGTGCTATACGCTTTCTATCAAACAGAGGGAGATCCCTTGAAAAGCGGGCTGATTACCAAACCTGATCAAATCCTGCCTTTCTTCGTCATCAACGAACTGCCGATCGGAATCCCCGGGCTATTAATTGCCGCAATCTATGCGGCAAGTATGTCCACCATTTCTGCCGGCCTCAATTCGCTGACCTCGATCACGATGGTGGATTTGTATCAACGGCTTTGGCAAAAGGCGGTCGTTCAAGAGCCACAGCAATTAGATTTCGCCCGGCGCTTGACGTTCGGTTACGGCGTTTTGGTGATTCTGCTGGCATTTGTTGTGGAAAAGTTCGGCACTCTGCTGGAAGCAAGCGCCTCCATTTTCGGCCTGTTGGGTGGCCCGCTTCTGGGCCTGTTTTTTTTAGGCATGCTATCGCGACGAGCAAATGCTGTCGGCGCGGCGTTGGGGTGGTTCCTCGGCCTGGCGGTTCTGTTGCCGATTTACTTCTCCACCAAGATCTCTTTTTTATGGTTCACGATGATCGGTTGCTTGACGACCATGACTGCCGGCTGGTTACTTAGTTTTCTCCTTCCAGCCCCACAGCCAGCTCAGCTCAAAGATTTGGTATGGCACGCTCGAATGCCTCAGAAAAAATGAATCAGCTTAACCTCATACTTGCTCCATGAAAATCGACACGCTCGAATGTATTCTGTTAACCGGCCGCTGGATGGACGATCCATCCTTTCCGCAGGCGCTGCATGCCACGGCTTTTGTTCGGATCGGGACCGACAAAGGCCTGGAAGGGTTGGGTGAGATTACGCTGGGTTATTTCACTCCGGAAAGTGTTCCTGCCTTGGTGGATTATTATCGACCGGTGGTGGTGGGGAAAGATCCGCTGCAAATCACCGCGCTGACCCGTGCCCTTTATGACGACTCGGTTTTTTGGGCTCGAACCGGTGCCGGACGCAGTGTCATTAGTGGAATCGAACTGGCCCTGTGGGACCTGTTGGGAAAGATCCACAATGTTCCGGTGTATCAACTGCTGGGCGGCGCGGTTCGCGAAAGAATTCCAGTTTATGCTTCCGGCGGTCCTACCTGCTGGCCGAAGGAAGAGAATTTGCGCAAGGTGGGCCTTTATGCCCGCTTGGGTTACCGAGCGGCCAAGCTTTCAACCGGCTTCTATGAACGACTGGCCTTGACGGAAAATTCAGGCGCAAGGCCGAATGAAGCGCGTGAAAATTCCGCATAGCCGCTTGCTGGATGAATTGGCTCAAAACTTTGAGGGTTTGCGACGCGAGTTCGGCAACGACATCGATTTTGCTATCGACGGTCACGAAGGCGCCGAACCAAATTCAATTCCAGTTTCAGAAGCGGTGGCGATTGCGGACGCGTTGTCACGATTCCGTTTGCGGTTTTACGAGGAACCCCTCGCCTACACAAATCTGGAGGGTTATTGCGAATTGCGAAATCAATCTTCCATCCCGATTGCTGGCGGCGAAAGTTTAGCGGCAATGGAGCAGTTCCATCCGTTCATTCAACGTAAGGCCGTGGATTTGATTCAGCCGGATTTAGGTTTTGTAGGTGGTTTGTCTGAAACCGTCCAACTTATTCATCACGCCGAAGCATTTAACGCCGGCGCCGCCTTGCACACTGGTGCTGCCGTTGGTCCGGTGTTGGCGGCTTCGTGGCACCTGGCTGCCGCCTGCGCGTCCGTCGAATGGCTGGAAACAGTGGTCGCACCTCGTTCAATTCAACAAGACTTTCTAGTTGATTCCCTTGAAATAAAGGACGGCTGCCTTTGCCTGCCCACCGCGCCCGGAATGGGCACTCGCCTCACACCCGAGTTGCGACAAAAGTACCGATTCATTCGCGGCTCAGGCCAACGCACCTGATGACTCCACCGAATATTTTGTTGCATATCCCGTTCGCCTTGGTTGCCGACGATATTGTAAACATTCGCGAGGCATTTCCTGGAGCTCAGATCGAATTGTGTCCCAGTACTTCCGGCAAATCACTTGACGAAATGGATGGCAGTTCCGTCGATGTCCTGGTCAGCGAAACCGCGCCGCGCAACCTTTCCGTCTGGCCGCGACTAAAATTTGTACAATGCCTTGCGGCGGGTTTGAATCACCTGGAGGGCCACCCGATTTGGAACAGTGAAATTCCTTTTTCAACCGCCAGCGGAATTCACAGCGTGCCGATGGCAGAGTTTGCAACGTGCGCATTGCTTATGTCAGCGCATCGGTTTCCAGAGATTATGGAGTTCAAATCCGCGCGGCAGTGGCCTGATCGCAATTCGCTGTCCGGTGACTGTTTGCATGGCAAAACTTCTGGAATTCTTGGCTACGGGAGCATTGGGCGGGAATGCGCTCGCCAACTCCAGGCTCTCGGGATGAAAATCCGGTGCTTAAAAAGAAATCCTCACCATCGCAAGGATTCTGGATATACTGCCTGGCCCGGAACCGGCGATCCTGACGGCACGATTCCCGAGCGATGGTATTCACCACAGGAGTTGACTGCATTTCTGCAAGTCTGCGATGCTTTGATCGTTACTGCACCTCGTACGCAAGAAACCACGGATCTGATTGGAGCCAAGGAACTGTCTCTTTTGAAAGCTGGCGCCCATGTCATCGTAGTTTCACGCGGGGGAATTGTAAACGAATCGGCCTTAGCCGCAGAGTTGAACACGGGAAGGTTAGGCGGGGCAGCGATAGATTGTTTTCTCAAAGAACCACCGTTGCCGGACAACCCCTTGTTTGGCTCATCACGAACAGTTCTGACCCCCCATATGTCGGGAGTTTACCGTTCTTACTGGTCCAAGATTTTGGAATTATTCTGTGCGAACCTGATTCGCTGGAAGCAGGGCGTCGCGTTGCTAAATTTAGCGGATGGGAAACTGGGGTACTGAATAAGTTTCGGCAATTCGATTGAGACTGAAAAATGGTAAATCATGATAATCGTGGTGCGAATGTTAAGCTGATTGCTACGACGCAATCGAGTGCAATGAGAATCGTAGATGTTCATGCTCATGTGGGAATGTGCAAGACGCTTCCTTGGCTAGGATGCAGGGACTTGGACAATGTTTTGGACCGATCACGACGCGCCGGAATCGATTACAGCATCGTGAGCCATTTGGACGCGCTGTATTATCCGAAGCAACGAGGGCGAGCAGCTAACACGGCGCTTCTGCGAGCTGTTGAAAAGCGCGACGACGCCTTCATGTGGTGGGTGTATGATCCGCGCGATTCAGCCAACGCCCGCCGAGTACGTGAAATGGCTGGCCATCCCAAGATTGTCGGTTTGAAAATCGGGCCGACCTACCATCGCTACCTCTTCAATCAATATGGACAGCAGATTCTCGAATTGGCGGAAGAATTAGGCTTGGCTGTCTTAACACACAGCGGTGAAGAGCGCGATATGCCAGGCGCAATCGTGCGTTTGGTCAATCGCTATCCCGAAGTGCGTTTTGTGATTGCGCACTACGGCAATTGTGATCAGTTTCGTGGACACCTTCGGGCAATGCGCGCTTGTCGTTCGCGACGTTGTTTTGTGGACACCTCTTCTGCCGTCTCGATGTATTCCGATCACATCGAAGCGGGGGTGCGAGTTCTGGGAAGCGGACGGTTTCTCTTCGGCACTGACACACCTCTTTATTGTGCCGCGGCTCAGCTGGCGCGAATCCAATATTCCGATTTGAGCGACGCGGAAAAGAGGGCAATTGTCGGAGCGAATGCCATGAAGCACCTGCTTAGCGTTTGAACGCGTTGCAATCATACGAAACGGAGACGCATTCAAAAGGCCACGCTGCGAGAGTTCGCCGCAAATGTTTTGTGACTTCGTTCATAACGCAGCCGACATGGGAGCAAATTTCTTGAGATTATTGTCTTCACGCGCCACTTAGGGCCTATGACCTATCAAATGAATCGTCGTCAGTTCATTTGCCGCGCCTCGGTTGCCGGTCTTGTCGCGACTATACCCAGCTTGGCAATGCAGGCAGCGAACTTTCGCACCCGGCTTCGCAAGGCGATGATCGTTAAGGAGGTGACCGAACAGGTTTTGGAGCCGCTGAAGGCGGCGGGTTTTCAAGGGGTTGAGACCACATACATCTGTCCGGAAGCGGAGGCCACTGCAGAACGCGTTGTTGCCGAGAAGCTCGGCATGAGAGTGCATTCACTATTATGTGGGTGGATGGAGTATAACAGCGAAGATCCCAAAAAGGTCGAGGCTTCGCTCGAAACGACGCGCAAGGCTCTGCGCGCTGCAAAGGCTTGCGGTGCCGACGCGGTTCTCGTTGTGCCCTGTCGTGCGGAGGGCATGGCAATGCCCGAGCCGTGGGAGTTCGACATCGCCTTTGATGAAAAGACCGGCCACGTCAGCCGGGTAGCAGCGGGTGACAACGCCAGGTTCGAGGCATACATGAAGGCCCAAAACCGGGCGACGGACACTTCGCGCGTTGCGGTGGAGAAGCTCATTCCGCTTGCCGAAGAACTCAAGGTCATCATTGCGTTGGAGAATGTTTGGAACAATCTTTGGGTGAAGCCGGCGCTTTACCGGCATTTCATCGCCTCGTTCGCCAATCCATGGGTCAAGTCGTATTTCGACATTGGCAATCATGTGAAATACGCCCCGCCTCAGGATTGGATCAAGGCGCTCGGCCCACTGATCGTGAAGTTGCACGTCAAGGATTTCAAACTGAACGCTGACGGCCGCGGCGGCAAATTCGTGCATCCGCGCGACGGCAGCGTTGATTGGCCGGCTGTCCGCCGGGCGCTGGATGAAGTTGGCTATGACGGATGAGGTACCATCGAAGACCGAGGTCTGGAGCCTTCTGAATTCAGCCGACGCTTCGACTTGATCGAGGCGGGAAAATAGCCGGCACCAAGTATTATTCGAGAATCTCGATTTTGCCATCGTTTACAAACCAACCGCGATATGAAATTCAATCTTTTCACCCGGCGACGGTTCACCCGCACGCTGTTCACGGCCGCAGGCGCAATTGGCGCGGCCCCAGCCTTCCTCCGAGGTCAGAACCTCAACAGCAAACTCAACATCGCCATCATCGGTGCCGGTGGACGCGGCGGCAGCAACCTTGAATCTGTCTCCTCCGAAAACATCGTGGCGCTCTGTGACGTGAACGCACGAAACCTTGAGAAGGCCGCCGCAAAGCATCCGGCTGCAAGCAAGCACGCCGATTTCCGGAAGGTTTTCGATCGCGCCCGGGATTTCGACGCAGTCGTTGTCAGCACGTGCGAACACACGCACGCGTTTGCCACGATGCTCGCGCTCAAACACAACAAGCATGTCTATTGCGAGAAGCCGCTCACCTACAACATTTGGGAGGCGCGGCAGATTCGCGAAGTGGCGGCCAAAGCCAACGTGGCCACCCAGATGGGCATCCAGATTCACGCAACGGAGAATTACCGTCAGGTCGTTGAACTCGTGCAGAGCGGAATCATCGGCCCGATTCGCGAGTCGCATGTGTGGGTGTCACGCGCGTGGGGTTGGCAGAGCGAAGAGGATGCCAAGCGTCATAAGGACATTGTTTGGGTCACCGAGCGTCCTGCGGAATCCCAGCCCGCCCCGGAAGGATTGGATTGGGACCTTTGGATTGGACCTGCTCCGGCCCGGCCGTTCCACTCCGTTTATTTCCCCGGACCGAAATGGTATCGCTGGTGGGATTTCGGCAACGGCACGATGAGCGACCTCGGCAGCCACTGGAACGTAAGCGGTTTTGGAGGTGGGTTCTATTCAGAGGGGCTGGGGCTCAGGTAGAGTGAGGGAATGAAGAACGATTCCCACGCTGCTGGCACCTACACTGCGCAGGAGATCAGCGACTGGATCTCTCGCT
>Ga0194128_10003163_pt1 | contig 25716 bp, 26 predicted proteins | sample TA2KigCa65mmetaG_FD_148650 | JGI IMG/M metagenome (GOLD analysis project Ga0194128, IMG submission 148650) | Freshwater microbial communities from Lake Tanganyika, Tanzania - TA2015037 Kigoma Deep Cast 65m | ecosystem: Environmental > Aquatic > Freshwater > Lake | place: Tanzania: Lake... | reverse complement strand
GTCTGTTTCAACCAGCTCTTGATAGCGGTAAAACGTGTCCCGTGACACGCCCATGATCTTGCAGGCTCTTGAGACGTTTTGAAGTTCTTCAGCAAGATTGAGCAATCCCGCTTTATGTTTGATGATTAGGTTGTTAGTATGTAGCATGAGCGTTACCTCTGGTTAAGTTTGATTACGGATTCGACACCCTTATCAAACTCGGTAACGCTCGCTTTTTCAAGAGCTGTGTCAGATTAGATCGGAACTAGTGCAATTTATTGATTCCGTGGGGTTTGCGACTGTGACACTTGCGACTTTTGCGACAGTTGGCCGGGTTTCGGTGTCTTGTGTCGCAATTGACGCAAGTGTCAACGTCGCAACGGGTACAGTTTTGCTTTTGTGGATCAATGCCGACAGCGCCATCAGTTTTTCACTCCAAGCACTTTGCTACTTCTATAGTTGCTATTCTTGCTATTTTTCACCCTGTTACCCCGCCATCTGTAGCAAAAATAGCAGGAATAACAGTAGCAAACCCTACCAACTCAGGATTGAGCGCCAGCGTTACCCGTTTGCCATCCTTGCGAACTTGTAGCCTATCCAGCTCAAAAAGATGATTGATTGCTTCGTCCATGCTGGCTTTATTGCGTAGCGGGCCATGCTGCATGGCATGATTTTTACTGACAAGGCATGTCCGTTCCCGTTTGGCGTAATCAATCAACCAAGCATCCAGCCGCGCCGCGTTCGCCAGCTCAACCGGCAAGGCCAGTTCACCAAAAAAGCGCCGGGCTTCCGATAAATGCCACGCCGCTATTCTGCTGGCGCTCTCGAAACTATCCACATCCACCGCGCAGCCTATGCTGTTGGTAAAGCCATGAAACAGCGCCGCCAATCGTGCCGCGTTATCGGCGGTTTTGCTGGCAACGTCCCGCACGTCGTACAGTTCACCACATGCTTTCAATTCGGCTTCTATGGCATCGTGAAAGGCAATCCAGGCCGCCTTTGCTTCTGGGGTGAATGTCAACATTGCCGGATCAAGGCCGCCTTGCTCGTTCAACGGTGCCGGGGTGTTCAATATCTCGGTAATCCGTTGATGAAACCGCGCCAACTTGGGCCATGTTTCCGGCGGATCGGTAAACGGCCTGCTGCCCTGGGTTGATTCAGGCCAGGCCACCAGGAACCGCACCAGAAAGCCAGTACCACGCGCCATCCCGCCCGACTTATCAAAGAACGCCCGCAAGGTTGCCTCTTGAATCTGCAAGGCCACGGTAAGCCGTGCGTCCTTCACGGTGAAGGATTCCGACGTACGCCGCCCTATCGACAATTCGCCGCCGTCCCAAAGCGTATTGAGCAAGGCTAGGTTACGCATAACCGAATCTTTGCCCATACCGTGCGCCCCGAACACTACGCCCGCCTCACTCGATACCACGCCCGCCGACGGCCATTTTTTCGCTAGGGTATAGGCTAGGTTTTCCGGGGTTTCATCGCCCAATATCAGCCGGGGGATTCTTGGCGATTCTGGCTTTGATCGTTCCAGCTCTATCAAATCGTCTTTTTGATCGCGTGAACTTTTGCCCTTTTTGCCTGCGTCTTTGATCGCCGATAACAAGCCTTCCCGCTCGGCATTCCAGGCCGCAATTTCAGCTTGGTAATCTTTCAGCAATGGCGCGGCAAGCTCGGCTTGCTCGTCTTCATATTGACGGATCGCCGACGTAAAAAAACGGTCGCAAGTGGTTTTACGTTCGCCGGAATCGGCAATACTCAACATGAATAAGCCTGTCGGCCCGGTCAGCCGTTCAGCGCGTTTAATGTCGCAATGGGCTTGCAGCGCCAGCGACAGCGCCCCCAATGCGGAACCCGCCACCAATGGCAACGGTGCCTTGATAAATGCCGCTACTTCTTCAACCGCTGCCCGGATCGTGTCCGGCAAGGCGTCCAGTGGGTAGGCTTCGGGTTCGAACTTGGCGGTTAGGGGTTGTGGCTTGGGCCAGTGGCTTTCTATTCCTTCATCTGTCGCAATTGTCGCAACTGTCACTGTCGCAACGTCCCGGATTTTAATCAGTGCATCCCGCACGGCATCCGCCCCGCGTTCACTCCATAAATCCCAAAAGTCGCATTTTTGCCCGTTCAGTTCAGGAACTGCAACGCGCCCGCCCACCACTTGCGCCGCTTCGGTGGCTGCCTTTAAGCCTGGGTTGCTGCCATCGGTTTTAATGTCGTTGTCTGCCAGCAAAACAATTTCAGCATCCGGGGCCAGCTTGCGGACTGCCAGCGCCACGGCGGATAAATTGCCCGCGTCCATTGCCGCCACTGCTGGAGCTCCATCCACGGCATGAACCGCCGCCACAGTCGCTAAGCCTTCACCAATCAGCACTCTAGTAGCGCCGCTGATTTTGCCTAACGGATGAAAGCCGCCGCGCTTGCGTCCGCCTTTCAGATAGTCTTTTTCGCCGTCTGGGTTGATCGCTTCAAGCGTCCAGATTTTGCCATCTGTGCCATAGATCGGAATCAGCAAGGCATCGGCCCAGTTCCGTTGCGGCCATGCGCCACGCTTGATCTTGTGGCCAAAATCGACGGCTTTTTTGATCGCGTAAGGGTGTTGGCTTGGATCGCCGTCAGTCGCCGCCAATAATTCAGCCGCATTTGTTGCCGCCGCTTCATGCTGGCGCAATTCTTCGGCTTGGCGTTGCTGGCGCTCGGCCTCGATGCGCTGCTTGAAGGCCGCTCGTTCTTCGGCGGTGTAGGTGCGTTCGGTTTCAATTTGCCAATGCTCATCTAGGCCGGTGAAAAAGTCACCAAACACGCCGCCGCGCAAGTCGTCGAATAATTTGCACCATCCGGCATCATTGCTGCGGCCTTTGTCATAGCCTGGGAACCTGTGCATTTTGCCGGGTTGGATCGTGTCCGGCGGTTGTAGGCCTTGGGCTTGAATGGCTATTTTAAAGGATTCGACAGCATTATCCATGCAGCACCCCCACGAAAAACAGCCAAGGGGCCAGCCGGTAAACGGTAGCTTTCAAACCGTCATGGATCGGGTTACAATGGCAATCGCTAAATGATTTTGAAGTCGCTTGGGGTTCTCCTACCCCGGCGGCTTTTTTGTTGCCTGTCATCCTGCCCCCTTATGCCAACTGTTCAATCAAGGCGCGGATGTCCTCGACTTTCCAAGCCGTTGTCCGTGCGCTCAGCTTGACGGGTTTGGGATAACGTCCATCTTTGATACCCTGCCACCAGGTTGATTTAGACACCGGAATAATGGCAGGGATGGGTGGTTCGGCTTTTGGATTACCGATAATTTGCGGCAGGCGTAGGTAGCCGGTTAGGGGTAGTTGATGCATTTTAGATTGCTCCATCCGTTTAAAGACAAACCAATCCTACGCGGTCTATGTTTCGCAGTCCTGGGGTAGAATTATGGCAATTATTTTACCCCCGGCTTGTAATGGTTAAAATTCTTATACGCGTTTATCACCACGTCAATCTTTAAGCCTGACGCCTCAGCGACTATTGTTGCCGCCGTGGTTTTTTCGGAAAATTCATTATTCGAGTAGTGCGGCAAGTCATAGGTTTTTGCCACCTCTTGGACAGCCCTGCACAATTTGTAATCCCGCTCCCAATTCTTATATTTATCCGCGCCTCGCTTAGTTGGCCGTTGCCGGTTACCTTCAAGAACATCAGCGACAAAGTGCCTAAACTCTTCCGGCATAAACTCGCCGTTACGCAAACAAGCCACAATCAAGGTTATCAATACGTCAAAATCATTGGTATCAGGGTTTTCCGTAGCCGCTAAAAGGGCTTTGCCGACGTGTTCTAATTCCGTATTGGTTTGGCTTTTAATATTTGCTATAGCATCATCATACATAACATTTTTGCCCAGAAACTCACAAGCGAACATAATAGGTTCAGTGGATAATCGCATTTATCCCCCCGCCCGCTTAAATTGTATGACTTGCGCCCCGGCCTTTAATGCGTCCAGGTAATCCGCCCAAGCCTGCATCATGATATGACGGTCTTTTAAGTATGCGGTGCGATTATAGGCGCGTCCGTTTGGGTCTCTGACTGCGTGGGCTAATTGATGCTCAATGAAGTCAGTCCGAAAGTTTAGGACTTCATCCAGTAAGGTTCTGGCAGTGGCTCTAAAGCCGTGTACCGTTGCCTCGTCCTTACTAAATCCCATACGCCGCAAGGCTGCCAGTAGCGCCACATCAGACATACATCTTGAGCCGTTCGGGGTGCGTTCACTGGGGAATACATGCAGGCCATGACCTGTAAGTGGTTTAAGCTGCTCGATTAACATAATGACTTGACCAGCGCGCCACTATTTTTCGCGAAAGCTGAAATGGGGTCCAATCCGATTTCAGCAGCGAAAAATGACGTGGCGAGTTTGCCTTCGGCGGCCTGCGTTCGTCCCGCTACAGCCCAAAACACAAAACATCGGCTTCCGCCTTGCTTCGTATTTTGACCTTGCGCGAATGACTTGACGCCGTGTTGTATGGCCTTGCATTTTGACTACGCACTACGCTTGCGCTCCAACTCCGTCAAAACGCCCGGCCTCTACGGCTACGCAGGGGTCGTCGTACATCGCTCGGCTTCGCTCGCTTCCATATACTCCTTCTCTGACAAAGGCACAATGTGCTGCACCTGGGTCTTCGTCACCAAGTAGAGCCACTCTCTCGCTTCAAAGTCGAGTTGTTGCCATTGCATGGCGCGTAGTTCGCCGGGTCTGACAAAGACTAAAGGCGCAATCTGTAAAGCGGTTTTGACAACGACAGAACCGTTATAGTCGTCAATGGCACGTAACAGCGCGCCTAATTGGAATGGGTCGGTAATCGCGCCAAAGTGGCCGCCCTTGACCGGCTTCAGTGCGCCTTTGAGTGCTTGGCTAATGTCGTTTTCCGCTCGCTTGGTGGCTATGGCATAGCGGAATACTTGCCCGCATACTTGAAGCACTCGGTGGGCGGTCTCTACTGCTCCGCGCTCTTCGACCTTACGCAAGACTTTTAATAGTTCCTGGGCTTTTAAGTCGGATATGGCTTGACCGCCCATAAAGGGGAATACGTCCCGCTCAAGATTGGCTAGGGTTCTTTTCTTGTGGCTGTCTGACTTTTCGCTCATTTTGCATTCAAACCATTCACGCGCTATCACTTCAAAGCTATTGGCCGCGTTGGTGGCTTTGGCCTGCTTAATGGCTTTCTTGTTTTCTCCGGGGTCGATGCCGTCCGCTAATTGTTGCCGTGCGGTGTCCCGTTTGTCTCTGGCTTGTTTGAGACTGGTTTCAGGGTAGACACCCAAGCAAGGGTTTTGCGTTTACCGTTAAATCGGTAATCCATGCGAAAGTATTTGTTGCCTTTGGTGTCGATCAATAAATACATGCCCCTTTCATCCGTGATTTTATAAGGCTTGTCTTTGGCTTTGGCGTTCTTAATGGCGGTATCAGATAGGCTCATGACGGTATGGACTTTTGAAAAGTGGAATATACCGCCAAAAATACCGCCTAAAATGTCGGTATGTCAATAAACTTTCATGGACTAATACGGACAATAAAGGCAATAAAAAACCCGCTAAGCTTTGCAGCTTGCGGGCTTAATGGACTTCTTCAAGCGTACTAAAATTTAAATTTGGTGGTGATGGGTGGAATTGAACCACCGACCTGAGGGTTATGAATCCTCCGCTCTAACCATCTGAGCTACATCACCGTGAGAGGTCAATAAAGAAGCGGAATTATAGATTCCGCCAAGATTAATGTCAAACGGGTTGTGTACTGCCTGTTAATTAATCAGACGTTAAAGCGGAAATGCACGACATCGCCGTCTTTCACGATATAATCCTTGCCTTCCAGTCGCCACTTGCCCGCGTCTTTTGCACCTTGTTCACCCTTATATTTGACGTAGTCGTCATAAGCAATGACTTCGGCGCGGATAAAACCTTTTTCAAAATCCGTATGAATGACACCTGCCGCCTGGGGCGCGGTATCGCCTGTATGGATTGTCCAGGCGCGCACTTCCTTTACGCCCGCGGTGAAGTAGGTCGATAGATTCAGTAACGCATACCCTGCCCTGACTACACGGTTTAAGCCCGGCTCTTCCAAGCCCAGATCATCCAGAAACTCTTTTTTTTCACTGTCTTCAAGCTGAGCGATTTCCGCTTCAATAGCCGCGCAAACCGCTACAACGCTCGCGCCTTCGTTTTCCGCAAAGGCCCTCACCTTGTCCAAAAGCGGGTTGTGATCAAACCCGTCATCCTGCACATTGGCGATATACATGGTGGGCTTTAAGGTTAGTAAAAATAAATCCCGGATTAATAACTGGTCGTCTTCACTCAAATTCAAGCTTCTGGCGGGCAAACCGGCATCTAGTTGCTGGTAAACGCGCTCCAGCACCTGCTTTTTGGCTAGATCGTCTTTGTTGCCAGACTTGGCCGATTTGCCAACTCTGATCAAAGCTTTCTCCACCGAAGCCATATCGGCCAGCGCTAATTCGGTATTAATGACTTCGATGTCGGAAATGGGATCGACCTTGCCTGCCACATGCACCACGTTATCATCATGAAAACAGCGCACGACATGGGCGATAGCGTCAGTCTCGCGGATGTTAGCCAAAAACTGGTTGCCCAAGCCTTCGCCTTTGGATGCGCCTGCGACCAGACCGGCAATATCCACAAACTCAATGGTGGTCGGTACGATGCGTTCCGGTTTGACGATTTCAGCCAGTTTGTCCATGCGTCCGTCCGGCACCGGGACTACGCCGACGTTTGGATCGATGGTACAGAACGGGTAATTTTCCGCCGCAATTTTCGCTTGCGTTAAGGCGTTGAACAAGGTTGACTTGCCCACATTCGGCAAGCCGACAATTCCACAGTGTAAGGCCATAGGTTTGCTTAAAACTCAGTCGATTAATTTGAAAATAAACGCGGCATTATACAAGCTTAATTCAAGCGATTTCTGAATAATTTGATTGCACTCTTGCTCTGAGACCTTGCACAGGAGAGCATTCGACAGACTTGCCGAAAATATAAATCAATTGCTACCGTTCGTCCTGAGCTTGTCGAAGGACGAAACTCTAATGATTGGTTGCCGTCATTTTCAGTTTGACGAGTAATTGACGATACTCGCTTTCGCTTAACGAGTCATTGGCAATGACCATGGCAGGTTGATGGCGCAGGTGCAAAAAAATGAAAACTGTCGTTAATACCGTGGAAGGCAGCACTTCCACCTGAATGTAATCGCCGCCGTCAGACAACTCCCATCCGCGTTTTTCGCTGTACTTGAGCTTACGCTGGTCTTGTTGAAATTTTGGGTAAGAGAACTTGAAACTCAAGACAATTGCCGCCGCCACGGCCAGTTTTACCGCTAACGGCAAGGCATTGGCAAAACCTGCCGCGAGCGCAAGAGCGTAAAATAACATGACCAAGCGTTGCAGCTTTTTGGACGGCTTAATTTCTGCAAAAAATGGCGAACTTTCTTTGTTTGAGGTCATCTCTTTTTGTATATCGGCATTAAGTAACATTCCTTAAGTCGTATTCGCCAGCTAATCGTGTATTAACACGTTATAATACTTCAACTTTTAGTACTTTTAACGCTATATGGACTTCGAATGGAAAACTATTTTGCTTAGCGGACAATCATTATCAAATAACGATACTACCGTTAATCTTGCCAAAATAAATAACCTGAAAGCACCGCGCATTTACCCGCTAACCCACCTTAGTAGCCTTAAAATTACTGGCAAGGATGCGGCGAAGTTATTGCAAGGCCAACTAACCTGCAATGTTAATGATGTTAATGACACCAAGGGCAGTTATACAGCGCTGTGCAACCCTAAAGGCCGGGTGATTGCAACGTTTCTGCTGGTCAAAAAAGCTGACGATTTTATTTTAGTGTTGCCGACTGAAATGCTGGAGATTGTCCAGAAACGCTTGCAAATGTTTGTGTTGAGGTCTGATGTAAAAATAACCGACAACACCGGTGAGCTGTGCCTGCTGGGCGTCTACGAACCTGATAAACCCGCGCAGCCCTTTTCGGCGGAAATTCAGCATGATGTTATCGCAGTGAATTTACCTGGAATTAATAAACGTCAGCTATTAATAACTCAGGCGAAAACCAGATTGGATTATTGGTCTAACCAGACTTCATCCGGCGCTTACCAACCAGCCAGCACAACGGAGTGGCAATTTCTTGATCTTAGTTCCAGCCTGCCCTGGATAACGCCACCAACTTCAGAAGAATTTATCCCGCAGATGCTTAATCTCGATAAACTGGGCGGCATCAGTTTTAACAAGGGCTGCTACACCGGCCAAGAAATCGTCGCACGCACCCATTATTTGGGCAAGGCTAAACGCGAACTGGTGCTGGCTATATGCGATTGTGACAGCTTGCCTGAACCTATGGCCAATGTTATTAATATCTCGACTAACGATCAGGAAGTAGTCGGCAAAGTGCTCATGGCGCAATTAACTCAACAAGGTTGTTTGATACAGATCATATTGCTGATGAATGATACCGGCTACACTCATCTCGCTTTACAAACCGATACACAAAATACTATAAAACTCATCCCCTTTAACTTATGATTAATGAACAGGCAGCCCGTTCATTTCGGCGGCTGGCTTTAATTACCGTCTGCGCGGTATATTTTCTGATTTTGGTCGGCGGCATCGTGCGCGGTTCCGGCGCAGGCATGGGCTGTCCGGATTGGCCGACCTGCTTTGGCCGCTGGGTACCGCCGACGGAAGAATCGCAACTGCCAACGGATTACCATCAACGTTATGCCGTTGGTTATGAAAACACCCAATTTAATCCGGTAAAAACCTGGACGGAGTACCTTAACCGCTTGACCGGCGCAACGATTGGCTTATTAATTATCCTGACCGCATGGAAATCGCGGGTTTACATTAAAACCGACAAAGCCGTTTTTTATCTAGCTGTTTCGGTTGTATTTCTGGTCAGCTTCCAGGGTTGGCTGGGAGCAACAGTCGTCGCCAGCAACCTCAAGCCATTAACGATAACCCTGCACATGTTGTTGGCTTTGTTTATTGTGGCTTTGCTGATATATATTGTAGCCCGTTCGCAGAAAACATTAATCAAGCCGCTTGATGTTAATGCGCTGCCAAAATCTTTCGGCAAAGTCTTAAAAATCGCCCTGGCGATGACGTTGCTGCAGGTGATGATGGGTACGCAGGTGCGGGAGGCGGTGGATTTTATCGCCAATGAACACGGCTACATCGACCGCCAGTATTGGCGAGATGATTTTCCGGTTATCTTTTATGTGCATCGCTCGTTTTCGTCGTTGATTTTATTTACCAACGCCTGGCTGGTGTGGAAACTTTATACGCACGTGGATCGGTCAACGCCCGCCGTTAAAGCCGGATTGTTATTAATGGGATTAATCGTAACAGCAATTTTAGCGGGCATTACCATGGACAGGCTGGGCATGCCGCCTGCCGCGCAGCCCGTGCATTTATTAATGGCAGACCTGATTTTCGGCGTGCAGTTTTTTATTGCGATTTATCTGTTTTATGCCGACAAAAATCAATCTCTTGAAATTAACTTATAGCTTTGGCTCAGCATTTTTCCCGTTATCGGACGGCTTTTCCGTCGGCTTATTAATAACCTGTTCCTGCGGTTGGGTTTGCTCGTCCTGATTCAACTCCGGCAACGGTGCATACGGTTTTGGCGGCGCCTCGCGCGCAAGCAATATCGTGGCTACACCCGGCGTATTCATCGCTTTCGGACTCTTTTGCGTAGCTTGCAGGCGCAGGCCGCTTTCGCGGGTTTCCCACAAAAATAACGCAACATTCGCCAAAATAAGCAATAAACACAGTTTCTTCATCATGATTTCGACAACATTAACGCCAGTCCGGAAAGCACTAGATTAACATCAATAACTGTTGCGCTTGCCAGACAAGGCGCAATCAAAGCGGCGTCGCCGCCGGTTAATACTATTTTATAACCGTTATACGGACTTTGAACATTCACTGCCTTACCGATCATGCCTGCGATTGCCGATACTACACCGTTGTGAATCGCCGCGCCGGTAAAATCGGCCAAACCGGCAGGAAAGTCCTGTCGTCTAATCATGCTGAGGTTTTCTGTCTTCTGAGCTAACGATTCTTTCATTAAGTGGATACCCGGACAAATCAACCCGCCCAGATGTTGCCCATCTGCATTAATCAGATCAACCGTAACCGCTGTGCCGCACCCGGCAATACACAACGCGCATCGGTATTGATGATATGCGGCAATCATACCCAACCAGCGGTCGACGCCCAGTTGTTCCGGTTGCGAATACGCGTTCGTGACGCCGAAATTTTCCGCTTGCGATTGCACCCGAGTAACACTAATAGCAGGCCATAATTTGTTAGCAACAGCTTGTACGCAAGCCAACTCCGTTGTGCCGCCAACGCAGGCAATCCCGATTCGATGCGGCGTTTGTATTTTCCGCCAGAGAGCGGCCAGATTATCCTCATTCAGTTCCGAATTGAGCAGTGCTTCTCCCGCCTGTACCTTTCCGCAATCGTCGCCGATACCCCATTTCAGACGGGTATTGCCCAAATCGATTAATAAATTCCTGCTCTGGCTTGCCATTAAATAGCTCCGCTGAAGCTAACTTCGCCGGAGGCGAATGCCTGCACTGAGCTATCCGGCATGGTCATCATTAATAAACCTTGGTCGTTAATTCCCTGCACGATACCCTGATGGCGATGTTGGCCGATGTACAATGTGGCAACATTGCCTTTCAGGCAATCGTAACTACGCCATTCGTCCAGATAAGACGCAAGTCCGTTCTGTTCGAAATCGGCAAGAACGGTTAACAAATGCTCGATTAATACTCCCGCCAACCGGTTGCGTTGTATCTGTTTTTTTCCGGCAATTTTCTCTAAATCCGTCCAATCCTGATCGATAGTTTCGGCGTTCTCCGCCGATAAATACAGATTTAAACCGACGCCGATCACTACGCTGCATAGCCCTTCCGTTTCGCCAGAAACCTCAACCAGTATGCCGCCCAACTTTTTCTTGCCGAAAAAAATATCGTTCGGCCATTTTAATTGAAAATGTTGATTGTACAGACTTTTTAAAGTCCGTATGACAGCAATACCGACGGCCAAACTCAAACCGGCAATCGCCTGCGGGCCGTTGTGAAAATGCCACAGTATCGACAGATAGATATTACTGCCGAACGGCGACACCCACTGCCGCCCTCGCCGTCCTTTGCCTGCGCTTTGCTGCTCCACCAGACAGACCGCACCGGTTGGCGCAACAGATTTGGCGCGTTCGAGCAAATAACTGTTGGTGGAAGCAATGCAATCGAAAATCTCCAGGCTACCCATTAATGGCTGCGCAGCCTCATTAATGAACGCCAGGATGTCGTATTTCGACAATAACTCCAAAGGCCGTTCCAAGCAATAGCCTTTACCGGTAACGGCAAAGACAGTTAAACCCAATGCGGATAAACTATTGACCTGCTTCCATACCGCCGCACGGCTGACGCTCAATGCTTTGGAAAGCTCCGTACCCGAATGAAACCGACCGTCGGCAAGAATGGCGAGAATAATTTGTTGTGATGGGGAAGTCGGCACGACGATTGATTAATAAAAACCGGAATAGGAACAACGCTAAAACCAGCGTTTTAAATTTTAGCGCACAAGGTATTGAGTTCGGTTAATGCTTTTAAATATTCCTGTTTCATCGATTCAAGAATTTGCTGAACATTGCCAAGTTCATTCATTTTACCCGCTTGTTCCATGTTTTTGCATAATTCGGTCAACCTTCCACTGCCTACATTGGCGCTAAGCGATTTCAACCCATGCGCCAGTTTACGGATTTGCTCCGCATCTTGATTTTCGATGGACAACTGAAGATTGCCGAGCGTTTTCGCAGCATTGTGCTGAAACGCATCCGTTAAAGAAGTGATAAAAGCCAAGTCTTCAACATTATCCATTTTAAACTGCTTGGTGAAATATTCCATATTAATAGCAGTGGTATCTTCCACAACATTAATGGCTTTCGCCAACGTTTTTATGTCCGTTTTCAAAGGCGGCTGGTCTTTGATAACCAGTTCTTCCGGCAACCATTTCAACAACGTTTTGCTCAGGTCTTGCCGGGTAAACGGCTTGGTTACCCATTCATCCATGCCTGCTTCCTTGCACTTGGCTTCATCCTCGGCCAGGGCATGGGCGGTCAGAGCGATGATCGGTATATGTTTGCCGCTGGCCGACTCCAGTTCATTACGGCGGATTTCTTCACTGGCTTGGTAACCGTCCATAAACGGCATCTGGCAATCCATGAATATCAGATCAAACTCTTGTTTTTTCATTAATTTCACGGCTTCAAAACCGTTACTCACCACATGTACTTTACAGCCGAGATCTTCTAGAAAACGCTGGACGACCAATTGGTTGGCCGGGTAATCTTCCGCGATCAGCAAATTGGCCTTAAAGCGGTAGTTGGCATTGGATTTCGGGTGGATAATGTCGTCGCCTTTGGCTTGTTCCAAGCAGACCCAAAACCAAAAACTGGAACCGATGCCCAATTGGCTGTTAACGCCGATTTTACCGCCCATCATTTGCACCAGTTGCTTTGCAATCGCCAAACCCAGGCCGGTGCCGCGATAGATACGGGTCATAGAATTATCGGCTTGGGAAAAAGCTTTGAAAATTAAATTTTGTTTGTCAGGGCCGATACCGATACCGGTGTCGGTGACTTCAAAATGAATCCATATTTTATCTTTCGCCAATGGTTTGCTGGAAACATTTAGCACCACCTCGCCTTCTGCGGTAAATTTGACTGCATTTCCGAGCAAATTGACCAAGATCTGACTCAATCTGACCGAATCGCCAATCAGTAATTTAGGCAATTCCGTATTAATCTGCATGCGGTAACGCAAGCCTTTGGCTTTCGCTTCATATTGCAATAACTCAAAGCTGTCTTTCAACATGTCCGGAAAATTGAATTTCTGTAAGGATAGATTGAGTTTTCCCGTTTCTATTTTAGAAAAATCCAGAATGTCATTAATAATGCTCAGCAACAAGGTGGCGGACTGCTTCATGATATCGACGGAACGCCGCTGCTCTTCGCCTAGGCTACCGTCCGATAAAAAATCCACCATACCTAACACGGCATTTATTGGGGTCCTGATCTCGTGGCTCATATTGGCAAAGAATTGCGATTTAGCATGGCTGGCGGCTTCCGCCTCTTCTTTGGCTTGCAGAGCTTCCACCGTGGTCTGTTGCAATTCGTCATTCTTTTTCACCAGCTCATCGGTTCGTTCGCGCACTTGCACCATTAACATCTCCCGCTGCCAGGCTAATAATTCATCCCGCTTATGGATTTCATCCAGCATTTCATTATAAACATCAACCAGTTGACCGAATTCGTCATTATTGATTTTCGCCACTCGGGAGGTAAATTTTTTATCTTTCGCCACGGTTCGCATGGCTTGCATCAGATTGAGCATCGGCTTGGAAAAGATGTGTTGCAGTTGCGACGAAACATAGAGCACCGTCAACAAAGCAAACAACACAACCAATGCCGAAGCAATATAGATCCCGGTGAGAAAAGCATCCAGACGCGATAAGTTATCGGTAAGACGCAATACGCCTATTAATGTGTTATCCGACAATATCGGACGGTACAGATGGAGATAACCATTTTGATCGTAATTGGCGATTTCGGTAAATCCTGCCTGTAGATTTTTTCGAGAAGGCCCAAAAATGAATTCATCAAGAGTTGTTTCGACCGAGTCATAGAACGATTGGTCTTGCTTGATCGTCTTGTCGCGCTGTTTAATAAGTTTGAGGATATCTGGACTTAACGCCTGGTCTTTATTCTGTGTCTCGACATTGCCATTATTATAGGAAATGACGAAAACGCCTTTTTCATCGTATAAATTCACCGAGACGATATCTGGATGATCTTTAATCGATTGCAAGTCGTTTTTACTAACGGTAGATTTTTTGTGCAGCAATAACGGTTTTTTATCCCAGGCGATGACGGAAGCCAGCGCCGAGAGATCGTCTATTACCTGTTGCCTGCGGTTTCTATACTCCAGATAAGAAAATGCACTGGTCACGCATAGCAGCGCAATAATAGCCGACGCACCAAAAACCCACATTAATTTGGCTTGAATGGAAGCATGGCTAAAATAGGATTTAATCCTTTCTATTCCAAACATATTTGCGCTAGGCAATTGAATTATTTGAATTTTACCAATACTGTTGAAAATCGGCAACCGACAAGGGTTTGGCAAAGTAATACCCCTGTACGGCATTGCATGTGGTGTTACGTAAAAACGCCAACTGCTGGGAAGTTTCGACGCCTTCGGCAATCGTTATCAATTTCAGCGCCTTCGCCAGCGCCAAAATGGCATTCACAATAGCGGAAGCATCCGTGCTTTTCGGCAAATCTTTTACAAAGGAACGGTCGATTTTTAAGGCGTCCAAAGGAAAACGATTGAGATACCGCAAGGAAGAATAACCCGTACCGAAATCGTCAACGGATAGTTTAATCCCTAAATTTTTTAGTTCTCTTAATTTAGTCAGCATGTTTTCCGTATCCGCCATAATCATCGATTCGGTAATTTCGAACGTAATATATTTCGGGTTTACCTCATATTCCTGAATAACATTGGCTACCATCGTAATGAACATGGACTGATTAATTTGTAAACTGCTCAAATTAACCGAAATTGCCAAATTACCTAAGCCCTTCTCGCTCCAGGATCTATGCTGGCGACAGGCGGATCTTAAGGCCCATTCGCCGAATTGATTAATCATGCCGTTTTCTTCGGCCAATGAAATAAAATCTATGGGCAGTAAAAATCCGAGTATGGGACTGTTCCACCGGAGCAATGCTTCCGCGCCGATTAATTTACCGGATTCGACATCGTTAACCGGCTGGTAATACAATAAGAGTTCGTTTTTACTGGCAGCCAGAAACATATAAGTTTCCATTTCCAATCTTTTCTTGGCTCTAAGCGCCATCCCTTCGTGGAAAAACTGATAATTGCCTTTACCTAATTTTTTCGCATGGTACATGGCGATATCGGCGTTTTTCAGCAACGTTTCAGAATCTTCCCCATCTTGCGGATAAATGGCAATGCCGATACTCACGCCGATATGCACCAGATGCTCTTTTAGCTTAACCGGCTCATTAATCCAGCGATGAATGCGCTCAGCCACGGTAGCGGCATTTTCCGGATACGCTAACGCATTCAATAGGATAATAAATTCATCGCCGCCTAAACGGGCAACACCGACGCTTTTCTCCTGCACTTCCATATCCAGCCGTGTTGCCAAATCGGAACAACGAAGTCCGTCTTTAAGGCGTCCGGAGATTTCTTGCAACAGTTGATCTCCAGTTAAATGGCCATAGGTATCGTTTACGCCCTTGAAACCATCCAGATCTAGAAACAACAAAGCAAAGGTCCAGCCATGCCGACGCGACAGGGCTATGGTAGAAGCTAAATTTTTTAAGAAAAACAACCGGTTCGGCAATTGGGTTACTTCATCATAGAAAGCCAATTGCAAAATTTTATTTTCCTGGGCTTTTCTCTCCGTAATATCTTGGATTGTGCCGATTAAATTTTTAAGCTGCCGTCTGTTGCCGGTAACAGCCTGAATATGCTGCAAAACAAACCGCTCTTTTCCGGTTGTCGTTATAATGCCGAATTCAATATTGTTAGTCGTTTTATTTTTGATAGCCTTGCGGATATTATGTTTTACGTAAGGTAAATCCGTTAGGCGGATAAAGTTCCAGAAGTTATTAATATCGGGTATAAATGTTTCCAGATCGGCTTCCACCAAACTGTAAACTTCATCCGACCAAAACAAATTATTGGTATCGACTTGCCACTCCCAATCGCCCAGTTTCGCCAGTTCTTTCGCTTTCGATAGACGCAGTTCGCTTTGCTCTAATTTTTGTAAATTATCATTCGCTTTCACCATGTAGTGCAGCCGCTGGCAAAGCACACCCCAATTAATGGGTTTGATCGTGAAATCGGTTGCGCCGGAAGCGTAAGCCTGTGCAATTCTTTCTTCATCTTCGGTGACCGTCATCATTACCAGCGGCACATCGTCGCCATTCGGTAAAGCACGAATTTCCCGGCACGTCTCAAATCCGTCCATTAACGGCATTTCAATATCGACCAGCACAATATCCGGTTTTTGTGTTTTATATTCCGCTAACCCCTGAACTCCGTCATAGCTGGAAATCAAGGCAAAACCCGCTCCTGGCAGGTGCCGCGCCGCCCAAAGGTGTACGGTTTGATCATCGTCAATGATGAGCACCCGTGGGTTCTGGTTAAGAGAATCGTTCATTAATAATTATAAAAATAGACGGTTTTATCGTAGTGCTTTAGAACAGATTAAGGGTAGCACAAATATTAATTCGCATTGCCGCCTAGCGAAAACAGCCAATAAACCTTCAATTGAGTCCTTCGAAGGAGTACATGGAAGCGAGCGAAGCCGAGCGATGTACGACGACCCCTGCGTAGCCGTAGAGGCCGGGCGTTTTGACGGAGTTGGAGCGCAAGCGTAGTGCGTAGTCAAAATGCAAGGCCATACGACACGGCGTCAAGTCATTCGCGCAAGGTCAAAATACGAAGCAAGGCGGAAGCCGATGTTTTGTGTTTTGGGCTGTAGCGGGACGAACGCAGGCCGCCGAAGGCAAACTCGCCACGTCATTTTTCGCTGCTGAAATCGGATTGGACCCCATTTCAGCTTTCGTGAAAAATAGTGGCGCGCTGGTACAACTAACGTAAGCTGTAATAAAAATAAATCGTATTCGCTCAAAATTCTTTACGTATTCTGAAATCTATTAACACAAACCATAAGCAAACAGCTTGTTATAATAAACAATTATTTATTGTTCAGTTTCTAAATGAAAAACTTTATGATTCCATCGTTATTAATAGCGATGCCTTACCTAGCGCAAGCTAATGAAGATTGGGGGATTTGGGTCAGCAATACCTACCAAACCGACTTCGGCGGCAGCAATTATCTGGCGTTTCTGGAAATTCAGCCGCGGACTAAAAATGACAATGAGAATCTTCAGCAGTTAATCGTCAGGCCGTTGCTGGGTTATAAAGTAACCAAAGAATTGTCCTTATGGCTAGGATATACTTGGCAAGGGGAATATACACCCAGCCGGAGCGATAAATTCGGCAACGCCACCAACGATATCATGCAACAAGTCCAGTGGGTGCACGATATTAACGAACACTGGAATTTCCAGTACCGCGGACGTCTGGAAGAAAGATTGTTTGCCGACTCCAATAATGTCGGCTTACGTATGCGCCATCGTTTCCGCTTGACGTACACCATCCCTGACACATCTGTATTTTTGATAGGCTTCGACGAGTTTTTTCATTATTTAACCGACATTAATGACGGCAGCCCCAGGGAAGGTCAGGTACAGTCCGGCGTCAATCAAAATCGTACCTACGCTGGTTTAGGCTACAAATTTAACAAGCACATCAGCGCCGATACCGGTTACCAATTGCAGTATGTTAATAACTACGGCAAGGAAGATTTGTTTAACCACGTTTGGTTGACTAATATTAATGTCAAATTCTAATTTTCTGCGATAACCATTAATATATTTGGATAGATTTGCTTAATGCATTGACAATTTCGTTGTTGCTTCTAACATGCATGATTAATTAATCAATTGCGTGTTGAGGCGACATGAAAAAACAGCTGATACTTGTTTTCTGCATTTTGCATTTCTGTGCGATTTTTTGGTGGAGCGCCCCTTACAGCTACGGCTACGTATTAACATCCGGCCGGAACGACGCTTCTGGACAACCCATCAAGCATTGGCTGACACTAGCCAGAAATCCGCATCTCGCCAGCTTTCTGCACGCTTATATTAATGTGACCGGCAGTCAGCAATATTGGGACTTTTTCGCTCCTCACAGCATTAAATATCACCAATATCTGTCGGTTTGCACCGAAGTAGATACCGCGCCGGAACTGGAGCGGTTATCTTGCAAAGGCCAAACGCTGTTTACCAATCTGGAAAAGGATTTTACCCGTTTTCATCGCTTCGGCAGTGAACGTAGCCGCCTGTACCGGCTGACGGAAAATTTAATCAAGCTGAATGACGTCGAATTGTTATCCGCTTTTTCCCGCTACTATTCGGAAACTTTGCAAAGTAAGCGTCCCGGCGAATTAACGGTGCCAATAATAGCCCATTATTTTGAATTACATCCGGAACTTCAGGATTTACCCAAAGCCGGTTACCATTGGGATACGCTACTATCGCCATGACCGTGATTTGCTCCGATTTTTGGCGCAGGTTCTGGTTTAAAACGATCGACGCCCGGCAGTATGCGTTGCTGAGAATCACTTTCGGCCTGTTATCAGCAATTTATCTTGCCCAATTACTGCCGCTGGCCGATGTGCAATTCAGCAGTTCGGGTTGGCTGGGTTCGATTCGCCGGATCGAAGCTCAACACGGCGGTATCTGGTCGTTGTTGTTTTTGCCGATAGCTGCCGATCACCCGAATTTTGCTGCCTTATTAATCGGCACCGGCGTTGCCGCCAGCCTGTTGTTAATGATGGGTTGGCGCAGTCGCATCAATGCATTTATCGCCTGGCTGGTCTGGGTGTCTTTATGGAACCGCAATCCATTAATACTCGATGGCGACGACGCCATCCTCAAATTGATGTGCTTTTACCTGATGTTGTCGCCCTGCGGCAATACCTGGTCTGTAGCGGCGAAGAAGCGAAATCTACCCGAACAGGTCGAAATTTGGCCGTTGCGGTTGATCCAGTTTCAACTCGCATTAATCTACTTTGTATCGGGCTGGGTTAAGTTCTACGGGCCTGAATGGCAGACTGGAACCTCAATCCAGACCATATTAATCCATCCTCATTACGCTGCCATAAATGGCTGGGCATTGATTAATAATGAATTTATTTCTAAAGCTCTCTCCGGCCTGGGCGATTTCATCAAATGGTGGGAAGTCTTGTTTCCAGTAACATTAATGCATCCGATCAGCCGAAAAATCACCCTATTAATCGGCCTTAGCTTTCATCTTGGCTTGCTGTTGACGATGAACTTGCGCTGGTTTGCAATCATCATGCTGGCGCTTTATCCTGCCCTGTTACCCAATAATCAGTTTAAGCAGCTTGAAAATTTTTGGAAAAACCTCGTCTTAGCTTTTTTCCGCGCCGTTAATTAATCCTCATCGTCCTCTGGCAAACTCGCCTGCTCGCCCAACGCCTTCGGTATGGTCTTCTTCACTTTCACGCCCAATTCGACAAAACTGTTGGCCTGCCGGATCAGATTGCCCTGCCCTTGCGTCAATTTGTTCATAACGCTATCGTACGTGCTGTGTGCCGTACTCAGTTGTTTACCCAGCTTGTCCAGTTCTTCCACAAAACCGCGGATTTTATCGTAGACGATACTAGCTTTTTCAGCGATGACGCGAGCATTTTCATTTTGCCGCTCATAGCGCCAGATGTTTTCGATGGTGCGCAAGGTCGCCAGCAAAGTCGTTGGGGTAACGACGATAATCTTATGTTCGAATGCATCGGTAAACAGTGCTTCATCCGCTTGAAACGCAGCGACAAACGCTGCCTCTATTGGCATAAACAGCAAAACGAAATCCAGCGATTTAATGCCATGCAGGCTGGCGTAATCCTTATTGCTCAACAATTTGATATGCTCCCGTACCGCCTGTGTATGCTGTTTAACGGCGATCAACCGCTCCTGGTCATCGTCGCTCGAACAATAGCGCTCGTACGCCATTAACGATACCTTAGAGTCGATAATAATATCTTTGTTTTCAGGCAAATGGACAATGACATCGGGCTTGAACAAGCGGTTGTCTTCATTACGGAAGGCGCCTTGCGTGTCGTATTCAATGCCTTTGCGCAAGCCGGAACGCTCCAGCACTTTTTCCAGGATCATCTCGCCCCAATTACCCTGCATTTTTTTGTCGCCTTTCAAGGCAAGCGTCAGGTTAAGCGCTTCCTGGTTCATTTTGGCCGTGTCTCGCCGCAAGCCTACGATTTCTTCACGCAAGCTTATGCGGTCTTTGTTTTCGTTATCGTAGACGGTTTCGATGCGTTGTTTGAATTCGCCAAGTTGCTCTCGCAAGGGCGTAACGATGCGGTCAAGATGGCTTTTGTTTTGCTCGGCAAACTGCTGGCTGCGATCTTCGAAAATTTTGCCCGCCAGATTTTCAAATTGTGTTTTCAGTTGCTTTTCGGCATCTTGCAACAATTTGAGTTTTTCGTAGGTGCTTTTTTCCTGCTCGGCAATGCGCGTTTGCAACTCGGCATTTTTGGTTTTGGCAGTCGTTAATAACTGCTGATATTGCCGTAATTCCGCTTCCGCATTTTGCAGGTAATTAATCTTTTCTTCGGCAACGGCAATATTAATCGACAGGTTTTGAATGGTAATTTTGTCTTTGCGGGCAAAAAACCGCATTAACAGCGCACCGATTACTACGCCAACAAGCGTAATAACCCACGGAGGCAGGTTATTAATAAACTCGGCGACAGTCAAAAGCCCTACCCTTCGTTAATTAATGACAATGCATTACAAACTAGCAAACACTTTTTCAGCGATTGCTATCGTCTTATCTAAGTCTTCATCACTGTGTGCCGCTGAGACAAACCCTGCTTCAAAGGCCGATGGCGCAAGGTAAATGCCTTCTTGTAACATGGCATGGAAAAAGCGTTTGAAACAAGCAACATCACACGCCATAACGTGGGAAAAGCGCGTAATCGACTTTTCCGCACTGAAAAATAACCCGAACATGCCGCCAACTTGGTTGGTGGTGAAAGCAACGCCCGTCTTATTGGCCGCATTCTGTAAGCCATTAATAAGCTTGGCGGTTTTGGCGGTCAATTCAGCGTAAAATCCCGATTTTGAGATTATCTCTAGTGTTTTCAATCCCGCCGCCATCGCCACCGGACAACCCGATAAAGTCCCTGCCTGATAAACCCGCCCTAAAGGCGCGAGCCGTTCCATGATGTCCCGCTTGCCGCCAAACGCGCCGACCGGCAACCCTCCGCCGATGACCTTGCCTAACGTAGTCAAATCAGGCGTAATGCCGTACAGACCTTGTGCGCCGTGTAACCCAACACGAAAGCCGGTCATGACTTCATCGAAAATCAACACGCTTTGGTATTGATCGCAGACATCGCGTAAGCACTGCAAAAAACCGGCTTCCGGCGGAATGCAGTTCATGTTGCCTGCCACCGGCTCAACGATAATGCAGGCGATTTGCTCGCCCATTTCGGCAAATAAAAGCTTCACTGCTTCGCTATCGTTATACGGTAGCGTTACAGTATTTTCCGCTACGGCTGCAGTGACACCCGGTGAGCTGGGCACACCGAAAGTTAATGCGCCGGAACCGGCTTTGACCAAAAGCGAATCGGAATGGCCATGGTAACAGCCTTCAAATTTGACGATTTTATCCCGCCCCGTGTAACCGCGCGCCAATCTGATCGCGCTCATCGTCGCTTCCGTGCCGGAACTGACCATACGCACTAGATCGATTGATGGCATTAACTCGCAGACTTTCTTTGCCAGTTCTGTTTCAATTTCCGTCGGCGCACCAAAACTTAAGCCCTTTTCGGCAGCAGATTTAACGGCGGCGATAACATCTGGATGGGCATGACCCAAGATCATCGGTCCCCAAGAACCGACGTAATCAATATATTGCTTACCGGTGCTGTCGTAGATGTAAGCGCCTTGCGCTTTGGAAATAAACACAGGCGTACCGCCCACGCCGCTGAACGACCTGACGGGGGAATTAACGCCGCCTGGAATAACGGCTTTCGCTTGGGAAAATAAAACGTCTGCTGACTGTGTCATGGAAATGTAATCTATTGCTATTAATGGCTAAAAGGGTTCATCTTGCCATATTATTGCAATAATCTCACTGTTTGCTGAGCAGATTTCTTTTGCAATGCCTGCCTCAGCGCTTAAAAGCAGGCATTTATGATTCATTAAGCTCTTGCGCGGTAAGGCAGAAAGACCAGACCGCAACCGCTGACTTTAAGTTAGGGTTACTGCATCACAAACTTTAACCCGATAAGCATTAATACCGACGCCAGCACCGGGCGTAAATAATGTTCGGGTATTTTGGCGCTTAACAAACTGCCGATCCAAATGCCCGGTAACGAGCCGATTAATAAACTGCCCAGCAAAATTAAATTTACATTGCCCAACTGCCAGTGACCCAAACCGGCAACTGCAGTTAATGGGATAGCATGGGCAAGGTCTGTGCCGACAATTTTCAAAGTACTCATGCGCGGATAGAGGAAGAGTAAAGCCACTGTGCCCAACGCCCCTGCTCCCACTGACGACAACGTAACAAGAACGCCCAAAATGATACCGGTTAGAATCGTAGCCGGAATTTCCCAGCGCGTGGAAAAGCGTCCTGCGTTTTGTATGGAGCTATGTTCGTCATCGATTTTGCCGTTGCCGTTCCGCAGCAAATATGCCCGGATTAATAAAGCACTCGCCGTTAATATCAGCGCGATTCCCAACGAATAGGTGATAATGCCGGTGGTTTCCTTGCCGACATCCATGAAATGTTTGATGGCGAATAACGTTAATACGGACATCGGTATGCTGCCTAATGCAAGCAAGCCGACAATCCGCCAATCGACTGATTTGTGTTTGCCGTGATGCACCAGTACGCCGCCGGTTTTGGTGATCGCCGCATATAACAGGTCTGTACCTACCGCGACAGATGCCTTGAAGCCGAACAAAAACACCAGCAAGGGCGTCATTAATGAGCCGCCGCCGACCCCGGTGATTCCGACGAGCACACCGACCACAAAGCCGGAAATCGAATACATAATATCCACGATTAACTATTCCTTTTTATTTACTTTTGATAATGAAATATCGAATTTAGCAAGCTACTTTAGCACTTGGATATTTCATTTTTTAATAATATATTATGCTATGTATATGCTTTTTTTGCATAAGAAAACGGTTCAACCTTTGATTTTACCTCAGATATAACGGCTGGTATTAATCGAAAAATGTAAAGACAATCAATCTAATATCATGAATCTCATACAGTTGCGTTACATCCGGGAAATCGTACGCCAAGGCTTAAGCATCTCCGGCACCGCTGATACCTTACACACCTCGCAATCCGGCGTCAGCCGACAGGTGCAATTACTAGAAGAAGAGCTGAATTTACAGATTTTCAACGCAACGGCAAGCGGCTCATTGGCATTACCGAACCCGGCAAACTCATCCTGGATGTGGCCGAACGGCTGCTGTGCGAGCTGGAAAATATAAAACGCGTCGGCCAAGAGTATACCCAAAATAACCGCGGCACCCTCACGATAGCCACCACCCACACCCAGGCGCGTTATTTTTTGCCCCCTGCCGTTAAACAATTTATCGAAAACTATCCGGACGTATCGTTAACAATCCACCAAGGTAATCCGACGCAAGTTGCCCAACAAGTAGCGCACGGAGAAGCCGATATCGGCATTGCCACCGAAGCGATTAATAACGATGAATCGTTATGCTGCCTGCCCTGCTATCAGTGGAACCGCTGCATCGTAGCGCCGCGCGGCCATACTTTGCTGTACGATACGGCGTTAACGCTGGAAAAAATCGCTCAATACCCATTAATCACCTACGACTTCGGCTTCACCGGCGGCTCAGTCGTTAATCGAGTCTTCCACGAAGCCGGTCTGGAACCCAATGTAGTCTTAACCGCTATCGACGCGGACGTTATTAAAACCTACGTTAACCTTGGCCTAGGCATCGGCTTACTGGCGACTATGGCGTACGATGCGGAGCGCGACAGCCCGCTGCAAATGCTGGACGCCAGCCATCTTTTCCCCGCCAGCACCACCTATCTGGGACTACGGCGCGATGCTTTTCTGCGCAGTTATGTTTATGATTTCATTAATATACTGGCGCCGACAATCAATCGAAAGATGGTACAAAACGCGCTTAACAAAACCAATACCGATACGCATTAACTGGACTATTAATAAAATTTCCAACTAAATTCAGCAGCCTAAGCGAGCTTTCTAATGCCTTTTTTTGCAATACCGCTTATCATGCGTCGAATAATTAATCTTCGCTGTGTTCCGTTATGAAAAAAAGCTTTTGCATACTATTAATACTTGCAATCGGACTGACCGCTTGCGGCCAAACCGGCCCCTTGTATTTGCCGAAAAACGCCCCGAAAGTGTACGACGAACCGGCAGCAAAAGCGGAAGAACCTAAAAAAGAGAAAAAAGCAGAACCGGAACCGCCGCCTGTGCCCGCAAGATCTAAACCAACCACGGATCAATAATGGATTATTTTAATTACCAAAATAACGAACTGTACGTTGAAGACGTATCGGTACAAGACATCGTCTACCAACACGGCAGCCCTTGTTACATTTACTCCCGCGCCACTTTGGAACGGCATTGGCGCGCGTTCGACCAAGCCTTCGGTAATCATCCGCATTTAATTTGCTATGCGGTCAAAGCCAATTCCAATTTGGCGATCTTAAACTTGCTGGCAAGACTGGGTTCAGGCTTCGATATCGTCTCGCTGGGCGAACTGGAACGCGTCATTGCGGCGGGCGGCGATCCGAAAAAAATCGTCTTTTCCGGCATGGGCAAGCGCGAAGACGAGATACTGGCGGCGCTAAAAACCGGCATCCGCTGCTTTAATGTGGAAGTCAGCGATGAACTCGACCGTATTAATAATCTGGCCGGCCAATTAGAGGTCGTCGCGCCGGTATCATTCCGGGTAAATCCGGATGTCGACGCCCAAACCCATCCTTATATCTCAACGGGACTGAAGGAAAATAAATTCGGCATCGATTTCAATCAGGCTCTATCCGAATACCGCCGGGCGGCAGCCATGCCGAATATTAATGTCGTCGGTATAGATTGCCATATCGGTTCTCAACTGACTGATTCAAAACCGTTTCTGGATGCATTAACCAAAATCCTGGAATTGGTTAACGCCTTGAAAGCGGAAGGCATTAATCTGCATCATCTGGATTTGGGCGGCGGCTTGGGCATTTGCTATAAAGACGAACAGCCACCCCAACCTGCTGATTACATTCAACAAATTTTGGCGCACTTGGGCGGCACCGATTATGAAATACTGCTGGAACCCGGACGCGCCATCATCGGCAATGCCGGAATTCTGGTCACGCAAGTGGAATATCTGAAAACCACGGAACACAAAAACTTCGCCATCGTTGACGCCGCCATGAACGACCTGATCCGCCCGGCGTTGTACGACGCCTGGCAAGACATCATTCCCGTCACCCGGCAAAGCCACGCAGCGGAACGGTATTGGGACATCGTCGGCCCCGTGTGCGAAACCGGCGATTTCTTAGGCAAAGACCGCGCGTTAGCCATTAAAGAAGGCGATTTATTGGCCATCCGATCATCCGGCGCTTACGGATTCAGCATGAGTTCCAACTACAATTCCCGCCCGCGTTGCGCCGAAATTATGGTGGATGGCAGTAAAGTCCGTGTTATCCGTGACCGCGAGCGAATTTCACACCTTTGGGCGGGAGAGCATTTGTTGGCGTTGTGAAGTTAAATTAGCTTCAATCTATGGTGTGTTGCAAAACGGCGTGCAAAACTTTCCAGGGTCCTGGGGGAAAAAGCGCTGAAAAGTTTCCACCCCAGGTAGTTCAATGACCGGCTTTTTGCCGGAGAAACCTGGAGTGATAAAAATGGATGTCATACCCGAAATCAGGCGACTGCATTTCGTTGAGAAAGTTACCATCAGCG
>Ga0194128_10003158_pt1 | contig 25731 bp, 22 predicted proteins | sample TA2KigCa65mmetaG_FD_148650 | JGI IMG/M metagenome (GOLD analysis project Ga0194128, IMG submission 148650) | Freshwater microbial communities from Lake Tanganyika, Tanzania - TA2015037 Kigoma Deep Cast 65m | ecosystem: Environmental > Aquatic > Freshwater > Lake | place: Tanzania: Lake... | reverse complement strand
GCCCCGGCGGAGCGCGGGCGCGGTGAACTGCGGTGTCCTCGGCCGGGCTACGCTCGCTGGCGCCGATTCTTCTTCCCCGTCCGGCCGGCGTGACCTGAGCACGCAGCGCACTGTGTCGAGCCTGCCGGTGGCCACCGCGGGCCGGGCGATGCGCGTGACGATCTGGCCGAGCAGCGCCTCGAGTTCGGCCGCTGTCGGTGGCGACACGCGGCGGAAGCGTGGCCCGGCCGCGGCGAGCTCATAGACGCCATCGAGCACCAACAGGCAACTGGCCCGTCATGCGATTGTAAAGGCACTACGCCGGGGTCATGGTAGTGCTGGCGGTTATTCTTGGCTGTATGACGTTTGAGCGCTATGCGCAGCTGAAGACGGAAGGGCTTGCACCGGACTCAGAAGAAGAACAGATGCTGCGCGCTCATATCGCATTCATTGAGTTACTGGGGCATCTCGGCCCCTCGTCTGATCCATGGTAGGAGCAGTTGCTTGCGCTTGAACTTGATGCGACCCGGACATTTCTCGACGACTTCTCCGCCATACCGGCAGGCGAGGACAAGCGTTAGGGCGGCACCCCGATCCCGATCATATGCCCCACCACCTGGTCGTCAGAGTGCCGCACCGGACTGGGGAAAATCCCGGCTGCCGGCGACATAATGGGCCGCAACGACGGAATTTCTCAGGGGGGGCCAAGGTCCTGGTCGGCACCAGGATCCGCCGCACGGCGCCCAAACACCGTTGCCTCGACAATCCGCCAACTGCTCGGTTGCGCACGCGGTTCGCTTACACTAAATTCCCTTTTTTGGCAGTTTTCAGGCAGGTTGAAGTAAAGGTAGCGCTCCTGCGCCGCCAGCAGCACGGGTAACTGGAAAATCTACGGCCCGGTGAACGCCGGCCTCCGTCTGGCACTGTGACCTGCCATCACTGCAGCGATCAGCCTGCCGGCTGCAATGCGTCGCGACGCCAGAGGCTTCCCGATGCCCGCTGTCGTAGTCAGTCAGTGTGGGTGATTAGCATTTTGGAGTGAGCCGGATTGCGCGCCGTGTCGGGCATCACCAACGGCAGGTCGCTTAGGGACACGACGACAGAATGACCGCAATACTTGGCATCTCCGCCTTCTATCACGACTCCGCCGCAGCGCTGGTGGTGGACGGCAGGATTGTTGCAGCCGCCCAGGAAGAGCGTTTCACCCGCGAAAAGCACGACCAGTCGTTTCCCTCCAATGCGATCAATTACTGCCTGGCCGAAACAGGCCTGAGACCCGAGCAACTCGACTTCGTGGGGTTCTACGACAAGCCGTTGCTGAAATTCGATCGGCTGCTGGAAACGTACCTGGCCTTCGCGCCCGCCGGCTTCGAGAGTTTTCTGAAGGCAATGCCGGTGTGGCTCCGGCAGAAACTGCATTTGCCGCGTGAAATGCGCAACGCTCTCGGCGGCGCCTACAAGAAGCGCTTCGTCTTCACCGAGCATCATGAGTCGCATGCCGCCAGCGCGTTTTTCCCCTGCCCATGGGAAGAGGCAGCAATCCTCACCATGGACGGTGTCGGGGAGTGGGCCACCGCCAGTATCGGCGTCGGTCGCGGCAACCGGATCGAACTCAAGCGCGAAGTCCGTTTCCCCCATTCCCTCGGTCTGCTGTATTCCGCATTCACCTACTACGGCGGGTTCACGGTCAACGAGGGCGAGTACAAGCTCATGGGACTGGCGCCCTATGGCGAACCTCGTTACGTCGACCTGATTCTGGAGCACCTGGTCGATCTGAAGGAAGACGGGTCCATGCGCCTGGATCTGTCCTATTTCAACTACTGCCAGGGCCTGACCATGACGGGCAAGAAGTTCGACGTACTGTTCGGCGGACCTCCCCGCAGGCCGGATGCGCCACTCACGCAGCGTGACATGGACATTGCGGCATCGATTCAGAAAGTGACCGAGGAGGCCATGCTGCGCATGGCCCGGCACGCACACAAGATCACCGGCCTGAGCAAGCTGTGCCTGGCCGGCGGCGTGGCGCTGAACTGCGTCGGCAACGGCCGAATTCTCCGCGAGGGGCCGTTCGACGATATCTGGATTCAGCCAGCCGCTGGTGACGCCGGCGGCGCTCTCGGGGTCGCCCTGTTCATCTGGCATCAGTTGTTGAGCAAGCCTCGGACAACCGGCACGGACGCCCAGTACGGGTCGCAGCTCGGCCGGGAGTTCAGCAATGACGAAGTCGAGATATTCCTGCGCACGGTCGGTGCTGCGTATCGACGCGTCGATGACGAGACACGGCTCGTCGAGGACGTAGCGCGGTCAATTGCCGATGGCAAGGTCGTGGGCTGGTTCCAGGGCCGCATGGAGTTTGGCCCACGGGCGCTCGGTTTCCGCAGCATCCTGGGCGACGCCCGGAACCCTGCCATGCAGTCCATTATCAACATGAAGGTGAAGTTCCGGGAGGGCTTCCGGCCATTCGCTCCAATCGTGCTGGCAGAACACGCACACGAATACTTTGACGTTCGCGCCGGCCAGGAAAGCCCTTATATGCTGATCGTGGCGCCCGTTCGCAACAACAAGCGCCTCGATGCAGATACCACGGCCAGCGGCATTGCCAAGCTCAAGATCCAGCGCTCGGTCATTCCAGCGGTTACTCATGTTGATTTCTCGGCGCGTATCCAGACAGTCGATGCCGAGCGTCATGGGCGCTTGCGTCGCATGATGGAAAGCTTTTTCACCAGGACCGGCTGCCCGGTCCTGGTAAACACCAGCTTCAACCTCGGCTGGGAGCCCATCGTCAATACACCCGCGGATGCCTACCGGACTTTCATGGCTTCGCAGATAGACCTGCTGTGCATCGGCAACTTCATCCTCGAGAAGCATGCTCAGCCGGCCGAAGTGACCACACCGGACGGAGCGCTGCGGGAGCTGGTCGGCGCCGGCCATATTGTCAGCCCCTGTTGCCGGCAGCCTGTGCAACGCCAGGCGGCGGCCCTGATCTGCCCGGCATGCCAGCACGAGTTTCAGGTTACCGACAACATTCCCCAGCTATTCTGGCCGCATGAGGCATTCGAGGATCCCGGCGATGTGACCGAGATCGTCAAGGCGTTCTACGAGGAGACGCCTTTCCCTAATTATGACGACCATGACTCCGTGCGCTCGCTGATGGACAAGTCGCGCCGCGGCATCTACGCGCGACGCCTCGACGAGAGCATCCCTTACAACGCTTCCGTGCTCGAGGTCGGCTGCGGCACGGGGCAGTTGACCAATTTCCTCGGGATTTCGTGTCGCCGGGTGGTGGGCACCGACATGTGCCTGAATTCATTACGGCTGGGCGAGGCCTTCCGCGCCGAGCATGGGCTGGCGCGGGTCCAGTTTGCGCAGATGAACCTGTTCCGCCCCGTCTTCAGGGACGAGTTGTTTGACGTCGTGCTGTGCAATGGCGTCCTGCACCATACCGCCGACCCCTACGGTGGATTCAAGAGCATCCTGAAGCTGGTCCGTCCCGGTGGCCACATCGTCATCGGCCTGTATAACACCTACGGCCGACTCTTCACCGATGCCCGACGGCAGTTGTTTCGCCTGACGGGAGGCGGCGCCAAGTGGATTGATCCGGTCCTGCGGCAGACTGGTCTCAGCAGCGAGAAGCGCCGCGCCTGGTTTGCCGACCAGTATCAGCATCCACACGAATCGAAGCACACTATGGGTGAGGTGCTCGGCTGGTTCTCGGAAAACGGCGTGGAGTTCGTTCGCGGGATTCCGGCCCTGCGCCCGGACGACGACGGGCTTGCCGGATCCAGCCTGTTCGAGCCGCAGTCGCCGGGCATTGCGCTGGAGCGCTTCGTTGTGCAGGCGTCGGAGATTGTCGCTGCCGGTCAGCGCGAAGGCGGGTTCTTTATCATGATCGGTCGCGTACCCGGCGGCGCTGCGGCGGACCGCCCGGCAACAGCCGGCGTCCGGGAATATGTCGCCCCGGTCAGCGGTCGCTCGACCGCCGTGGTGGATTGAGGGGCACGCGCATGGCATTGCTTGAGGTCAATTTCGCACCATCGGCGCGCGACCTGCGGTGGTTTGGCGTCGTCCAGCTGGCCTTTTTTGGCCTTGTTGGTGCGCTTGTCGCACGAGTCGCAGACTCCAGCCGCGCCGCCGTTGTCCTGTGGACGATCGGAGGTACGATCTGTATCGTCTACTATGCATTGCCGCCTTTACGCCGCACGTTGTACGTGGCGTGGATGCGGGCCGTATATCCCATCGGTTGGGTCTTGTCGCACGCGCTGATGGCAGTGATCTACTTTGGTGTCGTGACTCCAATTGGCTGGCTCGTCCGCGCTATTAGTGGAGACCCGATGCATCGGTCCGTTGACCGCAACGCGCCGAGCTACTGGGTGGAAAAACAGGACAATCGATCGACGAAGGACTATTTCCGTCAATTCTGACGAGGGGAATCCATCCATGCCTCAGTCTGATCACCGACCACTGAAGTCCGATTCGGACGACTTCGCCCGCCAGGCCGATGGGAAACAGGAAAGCATTGTCGGTGAGTTTTTTTCGTTCATGCGCGAGACGCGCAAGTGGTTCCTGGCGCCGATTGTCATTCTGCTGCTCATCGTTGGCCTGATCGTGGTCCTCGGTGGCACTGTGGCGGCACCATTCATATACACACTGTTCTGAAGTCAGTGGGAGCCCGTCCGATGGCGGCCGCCGCCAGGCGGGCTCCGTTCGGCCCCGCTTTGCTGCTCCTGGCGGCTAAATAGCGAGTCTAAAGGTATGACTACGAAAACGGTCAGCGGCGCACGTCGCGCCCTTGCTCTGATTCTCGGCACAGCCGTCGGGCTGGTAGCCGTAGAGGCTCTCGCGCGGATGTTTTTTGACGTCGCGATACAACCGCGCTTTTTTGTGGATCCTGGATATGGCGTACGCGGCGTCCAGGCGAACATCGATACGCGCCACTATGTACCCGGCGACTACGACGTTCGCGTTACCACCAATTCCGCGGGAATGCGCGGCCAGCGCGAGTACGCGGTACAGAAACCATCAGGAACCATACGGACCCTGGTCGTCGGTGACTCAATGGGCTTCGGGTTTGGCGTGGAGGACGACGAGGTGGTAAGCGCCGTGCTGGAAAGGCTGCTCAATGAGCAGGGTGGCAGTGCTGAGCGGCACGAGGTGCTCAACCAATCCGTATCTGGCACCGGGCAGGCGGAGCAACTGGTTGCATTCCATGCTCGGTTCAGCGCCTATCAGCCTGACACCGTGGTGCTGCTGTACTTCGACAACGATATTGGCAACAACTCGGTATCAGGTGTTTACGAGGCCAGCGGCGATACGGCTGTGCACCGTACAAGTCGCTCGTTCCTGCCTGGTGTACGTGTTCAGCAGGTGCTTTATGCCGCTCCCCCTATTCGCTGGCTGTTTGAGCACTCCACGGCCTGGAACCTGATTCGCAATCAGTTGTCTTCCATTGTCCAGCGACAACTACTGAAGACGCAGGGGCTGCGCAGCTACCAGGACGGCACCCCTGAAGCAATTGCCCTCACGCGGGCCTTGATACGGCAATTTGCTGCCGACGCGCAGGCCATCGGCGCCCAACTGATCCTGGTCATTATTCCCGCCCGTCCGCGCATGACGAGCAATTTTCCAATGACGCCGGAGGAGTTCGCTCAGACCGGTGGGCTTCTGGTGGACGGGCGAGACTTTCTTACCGTACAGGACTACTTCGTCAGCGATAGCCACATCTGCGCAAGCGGCCATGCCAAAATCGCAGAGCGTCTGAAGCCGCTCATAGCGGCTCACTGACAGTCGGTTTATGACGCCGCGCTCCGCTGCGTTTGCCCGACGTCAACCAGAGGCGGCCAATCCAGGCCGTCCCCGCCGGCTACCGCGGTAGTTCCCCTCCCGGTACGCCTGCCCTGCGGTCACGGTACGACTGTGGGCGGGCGCTGCTCGCCGAACCCCCTAGAATCAGCGGCAGCGACAAAATGTTCCGTTGCGTCAGTTCCATGGAGCATCCGATGCACGACTTCCGCTCGTTTGCGCAGCTGCTGGAGCGGCGCGGCGACCTGGTCCGGATCCGCAAACCGGGGACAGCCGCTTCGAGGTGGCCGCCGTCATGACCCGGCTGGAGGCGGCCGGCAAGGCGTTCATATTCGAGAACATCCGCGGCGCGACGCTGCCGCTGATCGGTGGCCTGTTCAACCGGGTCGATCGCTTCGGTGCCGCGCTGGGAAACGCCCCGCCTGACCGGCCATTCAGCCACGATGACCTCGACCAGCGCATCGAGTACGCACGGGCCAATCCGTGCCACCGAAGATGATCGCGACCGGGCCTGCTGCCGAGATCATCCGGCGCAGTGGCGACATTGACCTCCGGCAGTTCCCCGTCCCAGCGTTCTTCGAACTCGACAGTGGACCGTTCATCACGGCGGCAATCGGTGTCGAGAATAGGACGTGCAAAGCCCATGTTGCCGTCAGTGTAATCGGCCGCCGCGAAGCGAGCGACCCGCGGTAGCAGTGGCTGAGCGAACCGCCGGGTTGTTGCGCTGCGCGAAATCCAGGCCTGAGGACGACATTCTCGCAGTGCGCCAGGCCTTAGGCGCAGGCGGCCACGCCGCGCCCGGATCCCAGGCGCGTGACACGGCTTCAGCTGAGATCGAGCACCACCTGCCCCGGCGGAGCGCGGGCGCGGTGAACTGCGGTGTCCTCGGCCGGGCTACGCTCGCTGGCGCCGATTCTTCTTCCCCGTCCGGCCGGCGCGACCTGAGCACGCAGCGCACTGTGTGGCGCCAGGACTCCGTGGTAGCGCGTCAGGTGTACACGAGGCTTGGGCACCAGCGCGGCCAGGCGCGCGATAAAGTCCAGCGGCTCGACAAAATCGCCGGGAGCGATTTTGGACAGCCGAAGGCGTGAACACGAATGCGGTTCGCTGCAGCAGCTTGTTGGGCAGGCTGCCGATGTGCCATTCGATGCGTACCCCACAGTTACGAAGAAGCCGTAGTGCGAACATTCATGCGACCTGCCGCCGATGGTTAGTCACGAACGAACAGAACGACTGCGAGGAGGTCAATGTGGTCGGTATTCAACTACACCACCTTCCCAGGTGGTACTTCCGCTGTTGCGTTACGAGCCAAACTACGCCCAGCTACCTCGTCTATGAATGAAACAAACTTAGGGTCCTGGACGTTCCGATCGTCCCGGAAGTGATCGAGGTTCTGGCTGGACAGCGCGTCGGCCCGATTGTCGTCAGCGGCTACTCAGTTTGTGCGATGTGTCGTCACCGGCAAGTTGTCGGAAGATTAGACCGGATTGTTTGACGGTCAGTCTCGTTTGTAAAGCCGTCATGGTTGAAGTCAAATGTACTGGACAAATCCCACCGCCGCACGGTTGCGGCATAGTCTTTTAGATCCTGGGCATCAACCACAAGGTCACCATTACCATCGCCGGGGCAGGCGGGCTGTGTGTCCATCAATTGTGTGGCATAGGACGTGAGGGTCCGCAGCGCTGCTGCCGATCCAGTGACCTGCGCCGTTTTGTCTACTGTCACACTGCCGTTGAGCTCGGAGTAGATAGCTTGACCGTCCCGGTCGAGCTTCAATGTTGCTGCCTTGGGGTTTTCGTTAACTTCATAGAGCTCAATCAATTGTTTGGACGTGGATCTGTCGTTGTCGGGATCATATTCGAGCCAATTGCTCACGGTGATTTTGAAGCGATCATCGCGCGCGCCGTAGTAGCTCTGCGGGTAACTGCTCATGTCCACTTGATTGGCTATGCCGCCGTTCTTGTATATCGCCTGATTTACCTGCCAGCACTCTTTCACGCCCTGGCCACTGGTGTATGCGTTGACCGTCGGGTCGGATGCGCCCGGGCCCCACCAGGTTCCGCCATTATCTTCGCAAACTCCCTTATTGAGCGGAGTTTGCGTGCAGCTACCACTGGTCGCCGAAGCGCCGATAACGCAGGGTGGATTATGGCCATCGCCCTTTTGGATATTGAGGTCGCCTTGTGTGAAATTGAAACGACGGATTTTTGTTTGCTGGGGATTGGTGAGATAGGCCAGCATGGACATGGCGTCGATCTTGCGTGGTGCGGCCGCTTTTTGAGGATCGAGGCCTGCCACCTCGCCGAACAATCCGAACACGTCTGCCCCGCTTACGATGTAGGGCACATCTCGGTTCGGCATTTGCACCATCGGCCCCGCCACGATCAGCGGAACCCAGACGCCGGTTTGAAAAGCAGTTGCTTTTGCGCGCGTTGCGTCGAATGGAGCCTGCACGGTGGTGCCATAAGATCCATTGTCGCCGATGATGACGATCAACGTGTTCGAAGAGCTTGGATCATAGACAAGCTGCTTGCGGGTGTTCTTTTGGGCGATTCCGGTTGAAACCAGCAGTCGACCGAGCTCGCTGTCCATTGCTTCAATCATTGCATCGGAATTGAGCCGCTGAATAGCAATATTCGTGCAATCTGTCCCAGGTCCGCTGTCTGCCTGTTGCTCGGCCTGTAGCCTGTCGCGGGTAATTCTGGAGAGCAGGTGCCCTGGCGGTGTCTGAAGTGGCGTGTGATCAGCACTGAAAGACACAGTAGCCATCCAGGGCGCAGAGCCCTGTTGCTGTTTGTTGATCCACTGAATTGCAGCGCTCACTTCGATCGAAGAGCGGTAGATACGCGCACGCGGATCATCCAGTGGCGCCACGAAGACACGCCCGCCATCGTTGATGACGAGTGGCGAAACATAGTGCGCATTCTGTTTCAGGAAGTTCAAACCAGCCGGAGCCGTTGCCTCACAGTCAGCGGAAGGCACCAGAATGCCGCCAATATTCATGCAGGCGAGTCCGGGCGAATCTCCCAGTGTGTCACCAACGATCTTGCTGCACGTGTAGTTACCCCTCGCGCGCGGAATGTAGCATGCGCCGCTGTCGGCGCCGTTATTCAGGGATTGGCGAGCAACCGATGGTACATATCCGCATGGGTAAGTGCCCGGCGCGCCGATGCCGCCAGCCGTTGTGTCGATCGAGGCGGGAACGCCGCCGATCCAGCCATAAAAGAAGTCCCAACCCATCTTTCCGGGCGCGCCATTACCGAACTGGTTGTTCTCCGGTCCGCCGAGATGATATTTGCCGAAGAGGCCGCTCTTATAGCCTGCTTTTTTCAGCATGCGCGCCACGGTGACATCATAGGGAGACACCTGCGAGTTGGCGAGATCGTCTTGGCCTATGGCCTGATATATGTTGGTGCGAAAGGGATAGCGTCCAGTCAGCAAGGCCATGCGGCCGTTTGAGCATTCAGGTTGAGACCATGTATTGCGAAAGCGTAGACCGTTACTTGCAATTGCATCAATCGTTGGCGTGCGTGGAGGCGTGGCACCGCCATAGCCCATTGCCTTTAGTTGATCTATGCCGACGTCATCCATAATGACGAACAGAATATTCGGTTTGCGAGCGCTTTGCGCCGACACACCGGAGTTGCTCGAGACCGCGGATGCTGAGATGAGAGCGGAAACGGTGAATGCAGCAACCATCAAACGTCTTGGAAGAGTTATACGAATTTTCACAGCATTGGCTCTCTTAATCTCGTCGTTCCGCTTTGATGTCTTGCTCAGGGCTTCGCTATTGGCCGCATGATCGTGCGGAAGCCGATATGCGTACTGCCGAGGTCCGTTTCACCAGGCTGCCGGGCGCTGGGGCGATAACGCCCGCAGTAGCTATTCGAGCAGAGCCACGATCCACCTTTGATCACCTTTCGGTTTGGCATGCCAGGCACAGGCTGCGTAGCCATGGCGGGGTCGTGGCTTGACTGATAGTCGTCCTGCGTCCACTCCCAGACATTGCCCAGCATGTCAAAAAGTCCATACCCATTCGGCTTGAAGCATCCGACCGGGGCGGGGCCACGATAGCCGTCCTTGGCGGAGTCATAATAAGGAAATATACCTTCCCAGATGTTGGCATTCGGCTCTGCCTCTTCACTGGGAATTCCGCTTCCGCCGCGTGCCGCCCATTCCCATTCAGATTCTGTCGGCAGATCATGCCCGCGCCACACTGCATAGGCCTTGGCGTCATCCCAGCTGACCTGCGTGACTGGCTCGGCCTCACGGCCGTTGATACTGGTGTGCGGTCCGCCAGGGTGACGCCAGTCCGCGCCCGCTGTGTATTGCCACCATGATGTTAGGTCAAATTGAGCAAGTGTTTGCTGCGGCATCCCGAAGACCATAGATCCAGGCTTGCGATATTCATCCGGCAATCCCGGATATGCGTCTGGGGGCAGCCCCTTCTCGGCTGTGGTTATGTAACCTGTGGCGGCTACGAAAGCTGCAAATTCCGCGTTTGTCACTTCATGCGTGTCGATCAAAAAAGCAGCCACAGAAACGTTGTGTTGTGGTCGCTCCTCCGGATAATGGCGATCTGATCCCATGATGAATTGGCCAGCAGGCACGGGGCGCATCCCGGCCTCCGGTGCAGGGAAGCTCGATGGCAATCCTGCATAGGATTTGCAAAGCAGATCTTCCGCATGGGCTGCCTGCATTGTAAGCAGCAACAACAGCAGGGTGCAGGCATGCCACCTGCGCGTGGTTCTTTTCTTGGGTACTGTCATGGACGTAAGATACGTTTCGGCCACACAGTTGCTCTAGTCAGCACGCTGTCCGCCATTCAGTTCAAGCTCACAGAAAAGGGGCAGCTCCGGAGCTGCCCCTTTGATATTGCTTCAGCGCGACCAGAGTCAGAACCGGAAATTAATCCCGGCTGTGACCATGTCTTCACCTGGAGTGGCAGAGGCCTGATAGTCCTCACCGGCGAAGTAGGTCTCCTCGCCATACCACACATGGATGTATTCAGCCCGGAATGAGATGCTTTCGGTTACCTTCTGCTCAATGCCGCCACCCAGCGCCCAGCCGTGCAGCGTGCGGTCAATCTTATGCGGGCCCTGTGTGTCGCTCGACTCGGCACCGGCGAGTGCATAGCCGCCCTTCAGGTAGGGAAGGGTGGTGCCCATCGCATAGCCAAGCCGTGCGGTCAGCCGCAGGGCTGTGCCGGCGGCCCGGCGTTGCCCACGCGGCGCTCGATCCAGTCGAGCATGAGCTGAAAATTGCCCGGGGCGTTCAGATGCAGGTTCGCGTTGTGGTTGGTGTCTTCGAGCACCGTGATCTCGTGGCAGGCGGCGGGCGGGAAGAATCGCGCCTCCCAGGCGATGATGGCAGCGTGATCCGTGCATTTCACGGCGCCGCCGCACACGACGAAGTCGTCCTCGCCGATGAGCGTGAACGCGGGCACGGCCAGCGCCTTGGACTGATCCTTGAAGTACTTCGACATCGAGATCACTTCGCCGATCGAGGTCGTCTGCCGGTTGAGCTCGTCGATCCGGACGACGGTCGGGTCGGTATTCGCCGCCGTGTAGAAGGTTCCGCCGCGAGTGTCCGGCTTCGAAATCATGTAGGTCGGATCGAGCAGCGCACCGGCGAACGGGCCCTTGAACGCCGCCAGATCGACGCCATCCCGCATGGCGAGGTTGAACCCGGGATTGGAGTTGTGCACGAACCCCGTGAACACGATGCCGTCGACGTCCCGGGGATGGCCCAGCGCGTGTGCAAGGGCGATGGTCGAACCGAACGAGTGGCCGATCGTCACCACGGCGCCGAAGCGGTGCGCGCCGGTCAGTGTCTTGATGATCTGCGCCAGCACGTGCGCCTGGTTGTCCACACCCAGCGACAGGCCGAACGGCCGATCGCTCCTGCCCATGCCGAGCCGGTCGAAATTGAACGTGGCGAGCCCGCGCCGGAGCGCGGCCCGCGTGAAGGAATAGGTGTCCGGCTGGTACGGAAAATCCCAGTACAGGGAATCGTAGCCGGCGCCCGACACCATCACGGCCAGCGTCTTGCCGTCCAGCTCGCCCGTCCAGCACAGGGTGCCGACCACGTCGTGGTCGAACCACGCGCCCTCGCCGAGCTCGACCGCGATAGTCTGATCCCGGCAGTTCACACCGGGCATGTCGGCAGCAGACGCCAGCGGGACGCCCGGCGCGCTCTGCAGCGGACCTGACACCGGGCCGGTCCGGAACATGATGAGCAGCACGAGCGCGGCCAACACGCCGAGCGTACCGGTGAAGAAGTAGAATTTTTTCGAACGCTTTCGCATGGCGCTGCATCATATGATGTCTGCCCGCCAGCGATAATGCACCACAGGGAAGGATCTGGAAATGACTCACCGCAAGCAGGCTCCCGCTACCGCCAGCCAGTCGCGTCGTGGTTTTCTCGCCTCCTCGGCGACCGCCTCGGTGCTCGGCGCCCTGGCGGCTGCCGGCTACGGCCCGGTCAGCGCGGCAGCGACGCCGCTGGTCGCGAAGCCGTCCAACAGGCGGGCACTGGCGAAGGCGCCAAAGGCACCCTTCGACTCGCTGCGCGACTGGGTGGCGGCCATGGACGCCCACGGCCTGCTGCTGCGCTTCGACCGCATCGACCAGGATGCCTACGAGATTCCGGCGTTGTTCTTCCAGGCAACCGACATGTACACCATGTATGGCGCGCCCTGTTTCATGTTCGATCAGGTCAAGATCGACGGCCAGTGGGTCGATGGTCCGGTGCTGATCAATACCCAGGGTCACTGGAACACGGACGCCATCATCTGGAACCTGCCGGTCACACCCGGCGACCACTACGGCAACTATCGCGCCGCGATTGCGCACATGGAAAAGGTGTATGCCGACAACGGCGGCAAGTTGCCGCAGATCCCGCCCGTAGTGGTTTCCAGCCGGCAGGCACCAGTTAAAGAAGTGGTGGTCCGTGGCGATGACATCGACATCACCCGCTTTGCGTTCGTGAAGACGAATCCCGCCGACGCGGGCCGGTACGTGAACACGGGCTCCCACTTCATGGTGGACCCGCAACTGGGCGCGAACTTCGGCACCTATCGCTGCCAGATCAAGGGGCCGCGCAAACTGGGCATCAATCCCGAGCCCAACCAGACCGGCTACAAGATGCTGATGGCGGCCCGGGAGCGGGGCGAAACCACGATGAAGTACTCCATCGTGCTGGGCCAGGACCCCGTCGTGTGGGTGCTCAGCGGAACGCGGCTCGCCCCCAGGGGCTTCGGCAAGGACCCGATACCTGCCGATGAGCTGGCCATCGCGGGCGGCCTGCGCGGCAAAGCAGTGGAAGTCGTAAAGTCCGAGAACACCGACATCATGGTGCCGGCCCACGCCGAGATGGTGATCGAAGGCACGATCGACCTGCGCGAAGAGGCCTTCGAACCGGAGGGGCCGTTCGGCGAGATGTTCGGGTACCTCGGTCCGGTCAAGCCAAAGAACTTCGTGATGACCATCGACACCATCACGCACCGCAAGCAACCCTGGATCATGAACGCCATGACCGGCATGCAGCGCGGCATGGTGACCGCGCCGGCCGATGCCGCCTACAGCATCTCGCTCAAGGAGGCGATCCCGCAGTTCGTGGCCTACACGAACCCGCAGGACACCATGGGCGTCGTCGTACTCAGCATCGACAAGACCGGGCCCGGCCAGGGCCTGAAGAGCGGCCTGGCCATTGCCCAGCGCAACCCGATCGCGAAGGTCGTCATCGTGGTGGACAAGGACATCAACATCTACGACCGCACCGACGTGATGTTCGCGATCGGCTCGCGCTGGCAGCCGAACCCCGCCTCGCAGGTCCTGGACGACGTGTTCGGGTTGATGACAGATCCGAGCCAGGTGAAGTACGCGCGCACCAGCAAGATCGTCATCGATGCGACCCGGCAGCTGCCCGGCGAAGGCGGCAAGGCCGAGTTCCCGAGAACCAATCGGGACCTGCTGATCGAGGGGGCGCCGGAAGCCTTTGCGAAGGCGAGGGAAAAGTTCGGCGATGCTCTGGCGAGCTGGAAACGCGCCTAGCGAATCGGACCGCCGGGGAGCCCTGCGGCCGCTGCGCGCCTTGCCCCTGGCCCGCAGTAGTCCGTAACTGTCCGCACGAAGTCGTCCGGGAACTCGACGTGCGGCGAGTGGCCGGAGCCCGGCACGAGCACGAGCCGGCCCGCGACGCCCGCGTCGATCAGCATCCACAAGCTCGCGCGGGGGGCGACGTGCACATGCACCTGGTGTAGCAGCCCTTTCCCGCGGTGTCGTCGGGAGCCGGCCGATGCCTCAGCCAGCAGTATTGCGCAGCTGGATCACGCCGGTCACGGCCGCGTCGGTGGTGACCACGGGCCGGCCCTGTTTCACGAAGGCGATGCGCTCGCCGCTGCCCTTGACGCGCACCAGTTCCGCCAGCATGAGCAGGATGCTCGTCGCGTAGCGATTGGCGTCGACGGGCGACATCTTCCGCACCGACGCGTGCACGGCGCTCTCGCCATTGGCGGGGCCGACGGCATAGATGGCTTCCCTCAGCGAATCGAACTTGGCCCGGATGCTGTGAGGCACCTGGGTTCCGGGCAGGTTGTCCAGGTGCTCCTGCCAGGCAGCGACCAGGCGCTGCTTGATGGGACCGTCGCCGGACAGGGTGCGGACCGCCGAGAAAAACCGATCGGAAACGTCGCACATGGGAGCCTCTGCTTTTTTATTCCGTACCGTCGCTGGTCGAGGCCTGGTGCCGGTCTCGTGCCGGCTTGTCTGGATCGCGCGGGCGGATCGTCGTTATGTGGAGATAGTAGTAGCCCGGCGGTCGGCCGACAAGAACGGCGTGGCTATTTTGTGACCAGCTGCGGGCTGCGCCATCCGGCGGCAGGGCGGCTTTACGGAATGTCCCGACGCAGTTCCGCTGCGGCTGCGTCGCCGCCAAAGAAAAAGGGACTCCCTCGCGGGAGTCCCCTGGGTCAGGCAGCAGGCCGGTCGATCAGAACCGGTAGTTGGCCTCCACGCCGTAGCGACGCTGGGTGCCGGCATGGATGAAGGAACCGCCGAATTCCGGCGCCGGGATGGCTTCCTCGATGTAGTCCTCGTCGAAGATGTTGGTGCCGAAGGCGATCACCGACCAGTTCTCGCCCTCGACGCCGACGCGGGCGTTGACCAGCGTGTAGCCATCGCGCTGGGCGAGCGAGTAGTCGCCGGCGCCGAAGCCGGTGGGCCGCGGCTGGTCCTGCACGACGTGGAACCAGGTGTCGCCCACGAGGCTCACGTCGAAGTTCGCGATGAAGTCGACGCTGCCCATCGGGATCGTGAGGCGCGCGCCGGCGTTGCCGGTCCACTCGGGCGTGTACGGCGACTCGTTGCCGACGGTGTCGGGCCGGGCGCTGTTCGCATCGATCTCGCTGTCGACGAAGGCGGCGCCGGCATACAGGTCGAGCCAGTCCGTCGCGCGCCAGGTCAGGCCGCCCTCGATGCCGTTGATGGTCACCTCGTCGATGTTGGAAACGACGCGCAGCAGGCCGAAGGGACCGACGATGAACTCGAAGAACTGCATGTCATCGACTTCGGTGCGATACGCGGCGAGCTCGAACGTGACCGCATTGTCGAGGATGTTGCCCTTCAGGCCGATCTCCGCCGACACCGCGGTCTCCTCGTCGAACTGGTCGGCGATGTTGACCCGGCTGCAGGCGTCGTCACCGTCGCCGCAGACCGGTGTGTTGTCCACGACCACGTCGTTGATGAAGCCGTCGATGGTGGCGGCGGAACCGGAGTTGTTGAAGCCGCCGCTCTTGAAGCCCATGCCGACGCTGGCGAAGGCGGTCAGGCTGTCGGTGAAGTCCCAGGTCGCGGCGACCTTCGGCTGGAACTGGTCCCAGGTCTCGTCCTGGCTCGCGATCGAGCCGGTGGCGCAGAGGCCGGGGTTGATCGGATCGGCGCCCGGGGTCGGGTCGCCATCGGCGTTGTCGAAGCAGGTGTCGATCAGCGCGGTGGTGGCATCCGTCGGCACGAGGTTGGTGACGTCGCGCTCCTCGCGGTCGTAGCGCAGCGCCGCGGACAGCTCGATGGCGTCGGTGACGTCCCAGGCGAGCTGGCCGAAGACCGCGTACACGTCGGTCCCGAAGTCATCGTGCAGCAACTGCTCGGTGCGGTTGTTGGCGTCGTCGGTATAGAGCGACTCGATGATGCCGAAGCCCTGGTCCACGCCGGTGTTCACGCCGACCTGGCGGTCGATGTTGAGGTAGTACACGCCCGCCAGCCAGCGCAGTGCCTGGTCGGACTTCGATGCCAGCCGCGCCTCGAAGGAGTAGTCCTTCTGATTGCGTTCCTGGTACTGCGTGCCGTCGCAGGCGGTCTGGGTGTAGGGGCCGAGCAGCGAGTTCGGGAACGCCGGGCCGCCGGCTGTCGTGAACTGCGGCGGGTTCATCGGGAAGCCGCCGGGCAACACGGGGTCTGAAAGAGCGGCGATCGAATCCGTGCACCGCTCGATCGAATTGAAGAAGCCGAAGGCGCCGCTGGTGCCGTCGGCGCCGAAGGCATTCTCGATGTCGCTGTACAGGCCCCACGCCGTCAGGTCCGCCACGCCGAGGTCGTAATCGACCTTGACCGAAAACTCGGTCGCTTCCTGGCTGTTGAACGGCTTGATGTTCGGGTAGAAGCCAAACGGGTGGTCGTCCACGTCCTCGGCGAAGGCCGCGCCGAAGAACGTGAGCCCCGGCAGGTGGAACGACGCGTTGAAGGTGATCGACCCCGCATCGACCTCGCCGACGTGCAGCTTGGTGTCGATCTTCAGCTTGTCGGTCGGCTGGAAGATCAGCCGGCCGTTGACGTTCCAGCCCTCGAAGTAGTCGACGCAGTCGCTGCAGCCGTTGTCGGGGTAGAAATCCGGGTCCGCCCCGGCCACCGACTTGTTGGCGTAGTAGCCGTCGGAGTCGCGGTAATCGGCCGCCAGGCTCCACTGGACGGTGTCGCTGGCCGGGCCGCTGATGAGGCCGGACAGGAAATAGGTGCTGTCCTCGGCGACGCTCGCCTTTACGCTGCCGCCAAGCTCCTCGCCCGGCGCCTTGGTCGTGATCACGATCGCGCCGGCCGCGGCATTGCGGCCGTAGATGGCGCCCTGCGGGCCCTTGAGGATCGCGATCTGCTCGAGATTCGCGTACTCGCGGTTCAGTGCCGCGGGGTTGGTCATCAGGATGCCGTCGATGACCAGCGCGTAGTTGGTTTCGGCGTCGCGGGCGCCGTTGATGCCGCGGATGTTGACCTGGCTGTCGGCGACCTCGGCGGCGTTGACGATCGACACGCCCGGGGTGAGGGCGATGAAGTCACGCGCCCGCTGGATGCCCGCGTCTTCGATGGCTTCCGCCGAGAGCACGGCGACCGTGCCCGGCACGTCCTGCGCGGATTCCGCGCGCTGCCGGACGGTCACGACGATTTCATCGACCTCGTCCGCCAGGGCGATGGCCGGAACGGCCAGCCCGCTGAATGCGGCTGCAGCCATTGCAGCCAGACCGCCGAATGCGGATGGCAGTCCGCGCCCTGAAAAAGACCAACGCATCGACCACATAGTGTGCTCCTACCGGTAACCCACCAATCGAAACACCGTAAAGGAGGGAATGGATCCAGTCAATCGTCGTGCCGGCCCGATTGAGGCAGAATGGTGCCCTCGCGTGCCCATACGGCTCCCATGAACGACACCACCGACACCGGCGGCAGGGATTTCATCCGCCAGATCATCGCGGACGACCTGGCGTCGGGCAGGCACGCCCGCGTCGTGACGCGCTTTCCGCCGGAGCCGAACGGCTACCTGCACGTCGGCCACGCCAAGTCGATCTGCCTGAACTTTGGCGTTGCCGCCGAATTCGGCGGCCGCTGCTACCTGCGGCTCGACGACACCAATCCGGTGAAGGAGGAGCAGGAGTACGTCGACGCCATCGTCGAGGGGGTGCGCTGGCTCGGGCATGACTGGGACGACCGGCTCACCCACGCCTCCGACTATTTCCAGCAGCTCCACGACTGCGCCGTGCGGCTCATCCGCGACGGCAAGGCCTATGTCGACAGCCTGTCCGCCGACGAGATCCGCGAGTACCGCGGCACGCTCACGGCGCCCGGCCGCGACAGTCCCTGGCGCAAGCGCAGCGTCGATGAGAACCTCGAGCTGTTCGAGCGGATGCGCCGCGGCGATTTCCCCGATGGCGCCCATGTCCTGCGGGCGAAGATCGACATGGCCTCGCCCAACATCAACCTGCGGGACCCGACGCTGTATCGCATCCGCAAGGCAGCGCACCAGCGCACGGGCACGGCCTGGTGCATCTACCCGATGTACGACTTCGCCCACACGGTCTCGGATGCGATCGAGGGCATCACCCATTCGCTCTGCACGCTGGAGTTCGAGGACCACCGGCCGTTGTACGAGTGGATCCTCGACCAGCTCGATTTCCCGGCGCGGCCGCGGCAGTACGAGTTCTCGCGGCTCAACCTCGCCTACACCATCACCAGCAAGCGCAAGCTTGCCGAGCTGATCGAGCGGGGTCTCGTCGGCGGCTGGGACGACCCCCGCATGCCCACGCTCTTCGGCATGCGCCGCCGTGGCTATCCGCCCGCGGCGCTGCGTGACTTCGCCTCCCGCGTCGGCGTGACCCGCAAGGAGCACCTGATCGGCATGGACGTGCTCGAGAGTTGCGTGCGCGACGAACTCAACCGGACCGCCCCGCGCGCGATGGCAGTGCTCGACCCGCTGAAGGTCGTGCTCACGAACTACCCGGCAGGCAGTACTGAAACGCTCCCCGCCGCGCGCCATCCCGACGACGCCTCCCTCGGTTCGCGCGACCTGCCCTTTGGCCGCGAGCTGTGGATCGAGCGCGACGACTTCATGGAGGACCCGCCGAAGAAGTACTTCCGCCTGCGGCCGGCCGGGGAGGTCCGCCTGCGCAACGCCTACATCATCCGCTGCGAGGATGTCGTCAGGGACTCGACCGGTCGCGTCGTCGAACTGCGCTGCAGTTTCGACCCCGAGACCCGCAGCGGCACCGGGGCGCAGGCCGACCGCAAGGTAAAGGGCACGATCCACTGGGTCGCCGCCCACGCCGCCTGCCGCGCCGAGGTGCGGCTCTACGACCGCCTCTTCTCGGTCGAGCGTCCGGACGCGGATGCCGACGGCCGCGACTTCAAGTCATTCCTGAACCCGGCGTCGCTGGACACCCGCCGCGATTGCCAGCTCGAGCCCGGGCTTGCCGCATTGCCGCCCGGCACGGCGGTGCAGTTCGAGCGGCTGGGCTATTTCGTGGCGGACCGGGTGGACACGCGGCCGGATCGCCCGGTGTTCAACCGGATCGTCACCCTGCGCGATACCTGGGCCAGGGCGGGCAATACCGGGGGCTGAGCGCTTCCTGCGTTTGCGGCCATTGCCTATGTGCCGCCTGGCCGTTGAACTGTTAGCATGCGCGGCGCTCTTAAAGAGGCGTGACCCGCCAGGAACCTGCCATGTCGAATAAATCGTTGACCCGTCGCCAGTTCGCCGCCGCCACCGTCATCGTGCCGCTCTCCGCCGTCTTCGCCAGCCGTGAAGCCGCGGCACAGGCCAATCTGCCGAAGCTCGACCTGAACGATCCCGTCGCCAAGGCGCTGATGTACACCCACAACGCCCAGACCATCGACAAGGGCAAGGTGCCGAACTTCAAGCCGGGCAGCAACTGCCTGAACTGCGTCCAGATCCAGGGTGCGAAGGCCGAGTGGATGGGTTGCACCGCCTTCCCGGGCAAGCTCGTCTCGGCCCAGGGCTGGTGCAGCGCCTGGGCACCCAAACCCGCCTGATTCGCCGGCGCAGCTCAGCCGGCCAGGCAGGTCACGACGTCAGGGTCGTGACAGCGCGCGACCAGCACGATCCATCCAAAAGTGGCGAGTGCCGCCGCCGTCCACAGCGCGCGTTCCGCCACTGACCTGGCGCGCCAGAGCGCGATGTGGCCGAGCACGATATAGGCCAGCATCGCGAGGAACTTGGCCGTCAGCCACGCGTCGCTGAACGGGAACTGGCCGATCGCGGCCGCCGTGGCGAATGCGCTGGCGAACAGCAGCGTGTCGTTCGCATGCGGCAGCCAGCGCATCAGCGGCATGCGCAGTTTTTCCGAGCCGGCGAACGCCCAGCTGATGCGCAACAGGAAGAGAACCAGCGTGACGGTGACCGTCACGAGGTGCGTGCCCTTCAGGATCAGGAACGTCACGGCTGCCAGGGCAGGAGCGGCGCGACGGGCACGATGTCGCCGGCAGCCGCGTCCTCGTCGACGATCGCCCAGCAGTTGGCGGCGACCAGCGGCCGCAGCTTGAAGGACTCCTGGCCCGGCAGCACCGACACGCGCAGCACGGCGTCGGAATCCCAGCGCAGCTGCGCCTTGGCGAAGAACCGGATCCCGGCCCGGCAGCGCACAGCGGTGTCGAGTCGCGCGCGCGGCCACTGCTCCGGCGGCTGGCCCAGCACCGCGCGCAGCCAGGGCACGACGAAGAACCGCCAGCCGACGGCGACTGCGACCGGATTGCCCGGCAGGGCGAACACCGCGGTGCCCTGCGGCAGGGTCGCGAATGCCAGCGGCTTGCCGGGGCGGATCGCCACCTTGTGAAAGAGGATGTCGGCGCCGGCGGCAGCCAGCGCAGCCGGGAGGAAGTCCCGCGCGCCGGCGGAGACGCCGCCGGTGGTGATGACCAGGTCGGAGTCGGCCGCGGCCGCGCGCAGGCTGTCCGCGAGTTGCGCCGCATCGTCACCCACGCGGGTGCTGCGGGTCAGTTGCAGGCCGGCGGCGTGGATTGCCGCCTCGAGATACGGACCGTTCGTGTCGCGGATCGAGCTTGCGCCACCCGCGCCCGATACTTCGTCGCCCGTGACTATCACCGCGACGCGCGGCGTGCGCCTCACGGCGACCGTCGTGACGCCGCTGGCGGCGATGGCCATCAGCGCCGTGGCGTCGAGCTGCCGGCCGGCCGGAACGATCGGCTCTCCGCGGCGGAAGTCCTCGCCGGCTTCACGGCGGTTGGCGCCGCTGCTGACGAGGCCAGCGACCGCAACCTGGCGCCGGTCGGCATCGACCTGCGACTTTTCGATCGGGACGACGGCATCGCAGCCACCCGGCAGCGGCGCGCCAGTCATGATTTCCCATGCCGTGCCGGCTGGCGTGTCCGCTGGCGCGGCCGACCCCGCAGCAACGCTGCCATTGACGACGAACCGGCGGGTCGCGCCGGCTGCGGTGTCAGCGCTCGAGAGGGCGTAGCCGTCCAGCGCAGCATTCGCGAACGCCGGCACGTCGAGCACACTGCTGACGGCCTCGCCCGTGGTGCAGCCCGCCGCTGCCGCCGGGACGCGCGTTTCCACCGCAGCCAGGCGGGCCGATCGGAGTATGAGTTCCAGTGCTTCGGTGTAACGGATCATTCGCGGCGCCGGTGGGCGACGGGTGATAATGCGGGTGGTCTGCCGACGGGCCGGACCGTATTTTCCGCGCACTATGCCAGCAACCACCGAAACTTCGAAAGGGCCGGGACGATGACGGGAAAGCTGACATGAGCGGGCAGGCCGAACGCGCCGTCACTGCCGCCCGGGACGCGGAGCGGACCGCGGCCCTGCGTTGCCAGTGTTACGCAGCGCTGTCGGAGCTGACGGCCTCGCCGCACGACGTCGAGATGCTGCCGGCCATCCGCGCGCGAGTCGGCACCAGTTGGCAGCTGCCTTACGCCCTGCCGCTCACGCCATTGCTCGCCGAGTTCGCCGGCGCCGACGTCGAGCAGCTCAAGCTGGAGTACAGCGGCTTGTTCGAGGTCGGCAGCGACGGGCCGCCGGTGCCGATACGCGAGGACCTCCTGACGGGGCAGAAGGGCGGCACCCGGGAGGACATCGTCCGGTTCTTCGATTTCTTCGGCTACCGGCTCGGCGATCGCTTCGCCTGGGCGCCGGACCATCTCTCGGTGCTGCTCGAATTCATGCACTATCTCTGCTACCACGAGACGCAGGGCGGGCAGGACCGGTTGTCCTGGCAGCTGGCACAGGCGGATTTCTGCGAGCGACACCTGGTCAACTGGCTGCCGTCGCTGGCGGCTGCGGTTGAAAAAGTCGCGCCCGGCTCCAGTTATTCCCGGGTGATCGCTGCAGTGCGCGATTTCGCCGCTGCGGACCACGCCTGGCAGGCTTCGACCATCGACAACGGCAAATCGCGGGGAGTGACGCTGTGAACAACAGGCTATGGCCGGTGGTGCTGATGGTGGTCTGCGCGACCATCCCGGCGTTCGCAGCGGCGGCAGATGGCGGCGACGTGTTCGCCCAGAATTGCCTCGCCTGCCATGGATCCGGTGGCGAAGGCATCGAAAACCTCGGCGCGAATCTGCGCGATTCCGCCTTCGTGCGCGACACCGCTGCCGCTGCGCTGGTGGAGTTCCTGCGCGTCGGCCGGTTTCCGGACGATCCGGCCTCGGCGACGGGCAGGCCCATGCCGGGCTTCGGCTGGCTGACGGACGGCGAGCTCGAGGCCGTGGCAGCGTTCATCAAGTCGCGCAGCAGCGCACCCTGACATCCCGCCGATGACCCTTTTGCTGCCGGGCGAGTGGGTGAGCATCCATCGCGCGATGACCCGTCGCCCCTGCGAAGAGCGGGCGCTCGTTCTCGGGGCGATGCAGATCGAGCACGTCGTCACCGAACAGCCCGACGGCTGCCACCTGCTGGTTCCTGCCGCCAGTGCCGCGGCTGCGCGTCGCGAGCTGGCGCTCTACCTTGCGGAGAACCCGGCTGCTGCCGTGACCCCCTGGCCAGCGGTGCCGGCCCAGCGCGGCTTCGCGCTCGGCCTGGCCTTTCCTGTCCTGGTGCTCCTGGCGTTCCAGCTCCAGTCGCGTTACGCCTTTGGCCTCGACTGGACGGGCCTCGGTGCAGCCGTTGCCGGCAGCATCCGGGAGGGCGAGTGGTGGCGCGCGGCAACGGCGCTCATGCTGCACGCAGATGCAGCACACGCAGCCGGCAACGCCGTTTTCGGCGCCTTCTTCGGTTACCTGGCCGGCCAGTACGTGGGATCGGGCGTCGCGGCATTCGGTGTCGTGCTTGCCGCCGCGGCCGGCAATGTGTGCAACGCCTGGTTGCAGGGTCCGGGCCACTCGAGCATCGGCGCCTCCACGGCCGTGTTCGCGGCCCTGGGTCTGGTGGGCGCCTCGGTTTTCGCGTTGTCACGGCGTCATGCGCTGGGCTGGGCCCGGCGTTGGGCGCCGGTGGTCGGCGCCGTGGCACTCCTTACTTATACGGGCACTGGCGATGAAAACACCGACATCGTGGCGCACCTGACGGGCTTCATTGCCGGTGGACTCGCCGGCTTCGCCATCGCCGCACTGCCCGCCAGCCCGGCACCGTCCTGGCGCTGGCAGGCAACCGCCGGAGCTGCCGCTGCCGTGCTGCTCGTCGCCGCCTGGTACCCGCCGCTCGCGGGCGGCTGAGCACGCGAAGCGTGGCGCAGGCGGTCCGACGCCGGTAATCTGCTCCCAGCCGGACCCACCGGCCTGAAGGGGGATCTGATGAGTGCAGCGAGCGGAGCGGACGCTCCATGGCCCAGTGCGGGTCGCGCCTGGTACGCCGTCGGCGTCCTGTTCATCGCGGTGATCTTCTCGTTCATCGACCGCATCATCCTGTCGCTGCTGGTGGACCCGATCCGGGCGGATCTCGGCCTCACCGATACAGAGATGGCGTTCCTGCTCGGCGTCGCCTTCGCCGTCTTCTTCGCGTTGTTCGGCCTGCCGATCGGACGCTGTGCCGATCGCTACAGCCGCCGGACGATCATCGGCGTCGGCATCGCCCTGTGGAGCCTGATGACGGTCGCATGCGGCCTGGCCTCGAACTTCTGGGAGCTGTTCTTCGCCCGTGTCGGCGTCGCGGTGGGCGAGGCGGCACTCGCGCCTGCGGCGTTCTCGATGATTTCCGACCTGTTCCCCCGCGAGAAACTCGGCCGCGCGCTTGGCGTCTACCAGTCCGGCGCCTTCATCGGCGCCGGCGCCGCGTTGCTGCTCGGGGGCGTGGTGATCGGCATGATCCGCGCGGAGGGCGCCCAGGTGCTGCCGCTGGTTGGCGCGGTCGAGCCCTGGCAGATCGTGTTCATCGTCGTCGGCCTGCCGGGCCTGCTGGTGGCGCTGCTGATGGCGACGGTCGAGGAACCGCGGCGCCGGGTTGCGCCAGGTGCCGCGGCGGTCATGTCGCTGGGCGAGGTGCTGCGCTACGGGCTGCAGCGCTGGCGCGTGTACGGCCTGCATTTCATCGGCTTCGCCATGCTGGCTGTGCCGATCACGACGACATTGACCTGGGCGCCCGCGTATTTCGCCCGCGTGCTCGGCATGCCGCCGCCGGAAGTCGGCGTGACGCTGGGGTTGATCGTGCTGGTGCTCTCGCCGCTCGGCGTCTACACCGGCGGCTGGGTGGCCGATACCCTGCAGAAGCGCGGCCAAGGCGATGCCATGCACCGCGTCGGCCTGACTGCCGCCGTGCTGCTGGTGCCGATCTGCTACGTCGCCACGACCGGCAGTGATCGGGATTTCGCCGTCGGCGCGTTCGTGCCACTGGCATTCTGCGCGAGTCTCGCTTTGGCGTGCGCGCCCGCGGCGCTGCAGATCGTCACGCCCGGACCGATGCGCGCGCAGGTCTCGGCAGCATGGATGCTGTTCCTGAACGTGATCACGGCGATCGTCGGCCCGACCTCGGTCGGCATCATTGCCGACCGCGTGTTCGGCGATCCGCTGGCCATCGGCCAGTCGCTCGCGCTGGTCAACTGCGCGAGCCTGCCGATTGCCGCGCTCGCGCTGTGGTTGGGCCGCAAGCCGTTTGCCGCCGAGGTGCGCGCAATCCGGACCTGAAAAGAACAGCAGAGGTCGGGCGGGGGCCCGCAGGGGGAGCAGACATGAGGGCAGTGCTGTGCGTGCCGGCCGGGCTGGTTGCCGTCGTGATGGCGGCGCCGCTGCCCGCCTTGGGCCAGGTCGACACGATCGTCGTCACCGTGCGCAAGAAGGAAGAGAGCCTGCAGGACGTGCCCGTGTCCGTCGCAGCCTTCGGCTCCGAGCAGCTGCAGGAGCAGGGGCTTTTCAGCGACAACGACATCGCCGACTTCACGGTCAACTTCAACACGCTGCCGCAGACCGGCCGCGATTTCGACCGCCCGGTCATCCGCGGCATGGCCGCGCCGTCCAGTCGCGGTGAAGCCAACGCGTCGTATTTCATCGACGGCATCTATATATCCGGCAGCATCGCCTCGGCCACCACCAGCGCCATGCAGCGGGTGGAGATCCTGCGCGGTCCCCAGTCCGCACAGTTCGGCCGCGCCACGTTCTCCGGCGCCATCAACTACGTGACGCTGAATCCGACCGACGAGTTCAGCGGCCGAATCCTCAGCAAGGCCGGCAGCCATGAAACCTACGAGATCGGTGCGCTCGTCAGCGGGCCGGTCATCGCGGACAAGCTGCTGTTCCTCGTCTCCGCAGACTGGAGCGAATACGGCGGGGAGTGGCACAACCAGCTCGAGCCCGGTGCCGCCTTCAACCACCCGTTCAGCGACTGGCTGCTCGATCCACCGCAGGAAGGCGACCGCAGTTCGCTCGGCGGCGAACAAACCGTGGACGTGCTGGCGAAGCTCGTCTGGCGCCCCTGGGAAACCGGCGAGTTCAACCTCAAGTACGGGTACACCAGGGCCGATGACGAGATGTTCTCGTCCATGGTGGCGCCTGGCGGACCCGAAGGCATATTCGAAACGCAGAACTGCCAACTGGCGCCGCCGGAGTTCTACGCCCACCTCGCGGCGGGGAATACCTTTCCGTTCCCGGGCGAGGAGCCCTGGTGGCGGACCAGCGGCGGGGCGACCTGCGGCGAGATCCGCATGCTTCCGGGCTGGGCCGACCGGGTCAACCTGCCGGACTACTACAACGGGGTGACCCTGCAGGACGGGCGCTTCGTCACGCCGGT
>Ga0194128_10003156_pt1 | contig 25738 bp, 33 predicted proteins | sample TA2KigCa65mmetaG_FD_148650 | JGI IMG/M metagenome (GOLD analysis project Ga0194128, IMG submission 148650) | Freshwater microbial communities from Lake Tanganyika, Tanzania - TA2015037 Kigoma Deep Cast 65m | ecosystem: Environmental > Aquatic > Freshwater > Lake | place: Tanzania: Lake... | reverse complement strand
CTCATTTAGAAAAAGGTTCTATTGATTATCTAATTATAAATAATATGTTATATGTTAGAAACTAATTGGCCTCAAGTTAATATTAGGTATCATGATTATGTTCATGGTCCTTTTGTTGATATAAGAACAGAGGAGGCAGAAAAATGGGGAAAATTTTTTATTAAATTCTATGAAGTAATAGGTGATAAAAAAGAATTAGTAGACCAAACATTTATAAACGGAAATAATTGGTATGAAACTACCAGAAAATTTTATACTAATTGGTATATTGAAGTATTAGGATTCCAAAATAATAAAATTATAAAAGTAGCTTGGGATAAATTTGATTTATACAATAAAAGAGTTGCCATTTGGCTTCAAAATGGATACAATAACACCTCAGATATCAATTTTCATTTAGATTCCCTTCCAGTAATAGAGGAATTTGCTAATAAACATAAGTGTTATGTAACAGTAGTTTCTGATTTTTCTCCATCATTATCATCATCTAATAAAAATATTAGTTTTATACCTATGTTAACTGCTAAGGAAGCAAGCACCTCTTATTATGCTACATACAGAATAGGAGTATATGCTAGTGAAGAAAATTTTATAAAACTTCCTTGGGATGATTTAAAAACCCAACCAGTATATAATTCAAATAAAGTATATTATGATAACTTCCACCCCCGAAATGTTATTAAATTAAATCTAACTCCTACAGAAATTGCTCGTGACATTTTGTTTGGGTTTAATCATAACGATTTAAGTTATAACAATTATTACCAATCAACAAAATCAATACTTACGTCAAAACAAATTTGGATACTCTAATATTTGGTTGTATATTTATCGGGAATAAGTTATATTTTAAACAAAAAAAAAAGAATCATGAAAAAATTCGTATTTGCATTGTTCACAGCAACGGTATTAGTAGCTTGTGGTGGCAATGGTGCTTCTACTGAAGCTAAAGTTGACTCTACTGCAGTATCTGTTGATACTACAGTTGTAGCTGTTGATTCAACAAAAGTTGATTCTGTAGCTGCTGAGGTGAAGTAATCACCAGTGGAGGTCTGGCAGAGCGGTCGAATGCGTCAGTCTTGAAAACTGAATTATGGGAAACTGTAACTGGGGTTCGAATCCCTGGGCCTCCGCAAATTGTAAGGTGGTGAAATTGGTAGTACCTACGGCAGACACGCCCCCTCGTCTCGTGGGTACTGATAACGAAATAGATAAAGAATATGGGTTGACCACAAGCCGGCTATTTGTTCTTTACCGAATCGCAGTGTGAAGGTTCGAATCCTTCCCTTACAGCTAAAATTAAATTATGTTTTGGATATTTTACGTTATTAGTGTTATATATTGCTTTTACCATTTAGTAAAAAGATGGAATAAAGAGGTAATGCCTGGTGGATTAGGAATTAGTCCTGGGTTAGATACATTAGCTGTTTTATTTTTAGCTCCTATTTTAATGGTAGTAGATGTAACATTAACTTGGATTCGCATTTATAAAGAAGCAGAAGAAGTAAGAAGAAAAAGAGATAATATATTTTAATCTTACACCTGAGTGTTGAAATAGGTAGACAAGAGAGACTTAAAATCTCTTGAGCAGTAATGCTCGTGCTGGTTCGACTCCGGCCTCAGGTACAGTTGTTGTTCTTTGACATATAAGGAGAAACAAATTATGGAAACACTATCATTCATTTTAGGGATAGCGTCTGTGGTGGTTATTGCTACGGCAATAGTTGCTGTTTACGCATTCGTTAAGGTAAATAAAGTACAAACACAAGTTAATGATCAGGAAATATCATTATCTCGTGAAACTGAAAATCTTCACAGAACAATTAGTGAAGAAATTCAAAACGCATCTAGACATGTTGATAATGTTGAAAGAGACATTTACAGTCAAATGGATTCACGTTTTGATAGATTAGAAAATAAATTAACTTCAAAAAAACAATTATTAAAAGACTAAAATAAAACAAGTCAAAGAACAGTAGCAAACTTTTTAAAATTAACAACACATGGAAATAAAAAACACAAAAGAACACATCACAGCTTTGTTGGCTGAGATTGAGGTATTAAGATCTAGGTTTGAACCTACAGACACAGGACACATTCGTACAGCAGTAAATGTACTAGAAGAACGTATTCAAGAACTTTTAAAATCACTTTAGTATGGCAAATCAACACGTACCATTAACAATTGACGAAAACAATAATGTAATCGCAGTTGGATCTATCAATGATGATAATTATGATGAATGTGTAATATGTGGTAAAAAATCTCCTTATACAAGATCAACACATATTGATCTTAGAGTAGGTTATGTTGAAGGAGCAGGTCAGGGTTGTTTTGAACCTCATATGTGTTCACAACAAAGAAGTAGACAACTATTTACTATCTCAGAAGAACTAGTTTATTCTACTCCTAACGATCAAGATCTAGGAGCGAAGGTTAGAGAACTTTATTGGAAATCAAAAAAATAATAATATGACATATCTATTTTTAGTAGTTATTGCATTATTTCTATGGATAACGTTTGAAATATGGCGTGCACCAGAGATAGATCATAATGAAAAAGTAATAAAGCCAAAAAAAAAGTTAAAAGATCTATTTAAATAAAACAACATGCAAGATCAAAGAGTGAAGTTAAACGTAGCTTTAGACAAAACTACAGGAGTTAAATGTGAATCTTGTGGAAGTGAAACCTTTCAAGAAGCGCTATTGCTTCGTAAAGTTAGTAAGTTCTTAACAGGACAAGCACAAGATGGTATTTTACCAATTCCTACATTCGTATGTAGTAAATGTAGACATATTAATAAAGAATTTTACCCTAAAGAATTAGTAAAAAATGACAATGAATAAAGACTTAGGCACCATTATAATTCATGATGGTCCTAAACAAAATACACAAGTTCCTAAAGTAGATCCTATCGCAGATTCAGTCTTAGAATGCGATAATTTTTCTGTAGTTGAGTGGCTTAATCACCTACGAGAAGAATTAATATCTGCAGTAAATTACATAGAAAAGGTTAAAGCACTTTTAGAAAATAAAAAGTGATGCCTAAGCCTAAATTAGACATCAACCATGCTTATCAAAAAGCGGTAAGCTATTCTCAATATTCTATATATAAGCAGTGCCAATATCAGTGGTATTTAAACTATATAAAGAAAGAGTCTAGCTTCAAACCCTCCATTTATCTAGTATATGGTCAAAGTATGCATGAAACTATCCAGTCATACTTACAAACTATGTATAAGGTATCTGGAAAAGCTGCTGATGATCTAGACCTTAATAGATTATTAGAAGATCGATTAGTTGAGAACTACAAACTAAGTTTACAAGAAAATAATAACGAACACTTTACTACTAAAGAAGAATTAAAAGAGTTTTTAGTTGACGGCCAATCTACTCTTAATTGGTTGAAGAAGAATAGGAAAAAGTATTTTTCTATTCGTAACACTGAGTTAGTAGGGATCGAGATTCCTATTTTACAGCCAGTTCTAGAAGACATACCAAATGTATTAATGAATGGTTCAATTGACTTTATTATCTATGAAAAAAACACTGAATCCTATACCATCTATGACATTAAAACCAGTACAAAAGGTTGGTCGGACTATGAAAGGAAAGACCAGACTAAAATCAATCAAATACTGTTGTACAAGAGGTTTTATTCAAAAGTCATGAATATAGCTGAGAACAAAATAAATGTTAAGTTCTTTATAGTAAAGAGAAAAGTCTATCATAATACAGACTATCCGATCTATAGAGTGCAGGAGTTTATACCGTCAAACGGTAAGAAAAAAGTAGAAGACGCTTTTAAAGACTTGTCTACATTCATTAGAGAGTGCTTTACAGTTGATGCTAAATATAAAAAAGATAGATTATACCCAAAGAATTTAAACAGTTGTAAATTTTGCCCATATACTAATAAGCCAGACCTTTGTGATAAAAAAAATTAAAAATATTTTTTTATTTACATATTTATTTGTATATTCTAATATATTTATTAGAAAAGGAATATGATAAGTAAATCAAAAAGAGTTATAACATCTGTTAAAATCCCACAGACTTTATACGAAGACTTCAAAGTTACATCAGTAAAAACTAAGATGAGTCTACAAGACATAGTAGAAAGAACTATGTTCATGTATTTAACCGACTCTAATTTTAGACAATCCGTACATGAACAGTATAACACATACTATACAGGTTCTACTTTAATTGAAGCAATAAAATAAGTTTTAAATGAAAGAAGGTTATATTCCTAAAGAACAAAGGAAGAAAATCCTGTTCTTGTGTGATGATATACGTATGACTTCCGGAATATCTACCATGGCACGTGAAATTGTGGTAGGTACATCTCACAAATACAATTGGGTAAATCTTGCAGCAGCTATTAATCATCCAGAACAAGGTAAGCGTTTAGACATTTCACAAGACACTGGACGTGTTGCTGAAATTCCTGATGCAAGTATTTACATGTATCCTATATCAGGGTACGGTTCAGTAGAACTAATTAGACAGTTGATGGACATAGAAAAACCAGACGCTATCATGTTCTTTACAGATCCTAGATATTGGATCTGGTTGTTCCAGATGGAGAATGAATTACGTAAGAAAGTGCCAATGATCTATTTGAATATTTGGGACGATCTGCCAGCTCCATTATATAACAAATCATACTATGAGTCTTGTGATACATTAATGGCTATATCTAAACAAACACAAAACATTAATAGACTTGTACTTGGTAATAAAGCTAAAGATAAGATTATTAGTTATGTGCCTCATGGTATTAATGAAAAAATTTTCTTTCCTATCACTGAGTTTATGAAGGCAGAGAATGAGAAGTTAGACGCTAAGAAAAAACAGCTCTTTGGAGAATTTGAACCAGAATTTGTGGTATTCTATAATTCAAGAAATATTAGACGTAAATGTACCGCAGATACTATTGCGGCATACTCTATATTCTGTGATAAGATAGGAAAAGAAAAAGCCGCTAAGTGTGCACTAATACTTCATACACAAAAGCAAGATGAGAATGGCACAGACCTAGAAGCTGTGATTGAACTATTATGTGACCCAGAATACCAAAAAGTGTACTTCTCTGATTCACGCATTCCTTCTGAAGAAGTTAACTTACTTTACAACCTAAGTGATATTATTATTCTTATGTCATCTAATGAAGGCTGGGGTCTTAGTTTAACTGAAGGTATGATGTGTGGTAAAATGATTACTGCAACCGTAACTGGTGGTATGCAAGATCAAATGAGATTCGTTGATGAGAATAGTAAATGGATTGATTTTGACGAGAACTTCTGTTCTAATCATTATGGTACATATAAAGAATGTGGCGAGTGGGCGATACCTTTATTTCCAACAAATCAAAGTATAGTTGGTTCAATCCCAACACCATACATTATGGATGATCGTGCAAGCTTTATTGATGCAGCAGAAAAGTTAGAACAGGTTTATAACATGCCAATAGAAGAAAGACAGCGTCGTGGTATGTTAGCTAGAGAGTGGGTACTTTCTAAAGAATCTATGATGAGCGCAAAACACATGTGTGATAATGTTATAGCATCAGTAGAAGAAACGTTTGCTAATTTCAAACCTAGAAAGAAGTTTGAATTACTCAAGATAGAAAAGCTACATAAAAACAAAATCGTACATAAATTAATATATTGATATGAAGCAATTGTGTGTTGTATCTTGTCCTATTGATACTTATTCTGGATATGGTGCTAGAGCTAGAGACTTTTTTAAAGCTTTATATGAAGTTAAAAAAGATGAGTATGATTTCAAGATATTGAGTCAAAGATGGGGATCTACTCCTTGGGGATATATTAATGACAATATGGCAGAGTGGAGCTGGGTGCTACCTATGATTCATAATAGTAATGAGTTTCCAAAGAAACCTGATGTTTGGATTCAGATAACTGTGCCAAATGAGTTTCAACCAGTAGGTGTTTATAATATTGGTATAACTGCAGGAGTAGAAACAACAATTTGTGATCCTACGTGGATAGAAGGCGTTAATCGAATGGATCTTACACTAGTGTCATCAGAGCATGCTAAAAAAGTTTTTGAACAAACAGCGTATCAAAAAAGAGATAAAACAACAAATCAACTTATTGATAACATTAATTTACAAAAGCCTATTGAAATATTGTTTGAAGGAGTTGATCTTGGTAAGTACTTTTTCTTAGAAGACAGTGATATTGAAGAGACTGATTTAGTTAAAGAATTAGATGAGATTGAAGAAGAATTTTGCTTCTTGTTTGTAGGTCACTGGCTACAAGGAGATCTTGGTGAAGATAGAAAGAATGTGGGCCTAATGTTAAAGACATTCTTAGAAACATTCAAAGACAAGAAAAAACAACCTGCCCTTATTATGAAAGTTTCTGGCGCTGGCTCTAGTATCATAGATCGTGATATGTTGTTAAAGAGGATAGACAATATTAGAAATCAAGTAAAAGGGAAACTTCCTAACGTATATCTTCTTCATGGTGAGTTAGATGATAAAGATATTAACTATCTTTATAATCATGATAAAGTTAAGGCTATGTTTAATTTAACCAAAGGTGAAGGTTTTGGTAGACCTATTCTTGAATTCTCATTGGTTAAAAAGCCTATTATTGTTTCTGGCTGGTCAGGCCACACTGATTTTCTTGATAGAGAGTTTACATGTCAACTAGGAGGTGAATTAAAAGACACACATCCGTCTGCACACGTTCAAGGAATTATATTAAAAGAAGCCAAGTGGTTTAGTCCAGATATTAATCAAGCTAAACATTATTTGAAAGATATATATCAGAAGTATGATAAGTATCAACAACTTGCAAAAAGACAAGCTAAGAAGTCTAAAGATCAGTTCAACTATTATGAGATGAAAGATTTAATCAAGACATATTTTGATAAAATACCTAAATCTGTGATTCCTGAAATAGAACAACCTGAACTAAAGAAGATAGAACAACCTGAACTAAAGAAGATAGAACTACCTAAACTAAAGAAGATAGAACTACCTAAACTAAATAAAGTATGACATCAAAATAATTTGTTTTATAAAGCAACAAAATACACAAAAAATAAAAACAATTAATATGGACAGTAAATCTTTTGTAATATGGTTAAAGGGCTTTTCTAAAGCTGCTAACGAATATAACATCACTCCAAAACAATGGGATACGATTGTAGATGAATTAAATAAAGTAAAAGATAAAAATGATCAATATGAAACAAACTATGATCCTTGGCATAATCCACAACAATATAATTATGGAGTAACTTCAAGTAATACTGCTACAGCGTTACAATTTCCTAAAGGAACTATAGCAACGTATATTAGTAATCAAAAGAAAAAACAACAGTTAAATGACTGATAATTTAATTACATGTCCTAAGTGTAAAGAATCACTAGCTTGTTACAAAACTCCTATTAATGAGTTTCATAGTGCATATTCTTGTTTGAGTTGCGGATATAACTCATTTGACTTAATCAGAGAAGGTGAGTATGATGTTGAATCATATGAAGCTGAGATGCCTGAACTTTTCAAAGACATTAAATATACAGATGAAGAAGGTAGAGTTTGGTATCCAAATGTAGTAAATATTGAAGGTGTAGGTACAGTATTTGCTAACGGTACTTCAAAAGAAGATTGGCAATGGAGTGCAATTAAGTCAGTTGCTTTAACAGAAGAAGAGAAAAAAAGCAATAGATTTAAAGGTAAAACGCACAAATCGGATCCAAAGACACTTGAGAACTTTGGTTCTAATGGTTACTTTGAAGCTTGTGATTATATTGGTTTATTTGATATTCAATAAAGATGGAAAACAAACTGGTGTTAGTTACCGGAGGGTGTGGCTTCATAGGATACAAACTAGTTGAAACACTTATACAATTAGGGTATGATGTAGATGTAATAGACAACCTATATATAGGCCAAGAAGCCAAGGATGTAAAACATCTAGGCGCGAACTTCTTATATGGTGATGTTAGAGCTATGGATAATATGCCTAACAAGAACTATAAGTACATTTTTCATTTAGCAGCGCTTAGCAGAATACAACCATCATTTGTAAACCCAGGACTTACTTTCGAATTAAATGTAGAAGGCACAAAGCAGGTTATAGAGTATGCGCTAAGAAACAACTGTAAGTTAATCTACTCAGGATCATCATCTAGACACCATAATCCAGAACTATCTCCTTATGCAATGTCTAAACATATGGGAGAAGAGTGGACTAAACTCCACAAAAGAATATATGCTTTAGATGCAGAGATAGTTAGGTTCTACAATGTATATGGACCAGGTGAGTTAGTAGATTCACACATGGCAGCAGTGATTGGTTTATGGAGGTCGCAGATTAAAAAGAACCATCCTATTACAATTGTAGGTGATGGTGAACAGCGCCGTGACTTTACATACATTGATGATATAGTAGATGGACTGATCAAGATAGCTGAATCAAATGAGAAGCATGTGGATGCTTGGGAGCTTGGCACAGGTTGTAACTATTCTATAAACGAAGTGGCTGATATGTTTATCGATAAGTTTAAATGCGTAAAGGTATATATCACTGATCAGAAAGGTAACTACCGTGAAACTATCAGAGTAAACAATGATGCTATAGACCGTTTAAACTGGAAGCCAACTGACAAATTAAAAGAGTACATTAAAAACTTATAATAGTGAGAATCAGTTACGCTATACCAGTTTGTTATGAGCATAAAGAGTTAGATAGGCTCTTAAACCTACTAATCAATAATAAAAGAGAGCAAGATGAGATCGTGGTGCAAGCAGATCTTGGTAATACTACTAGAGAAGTTTATCAGGTGGTTGATAAGTATAAGGATAAAATTAGACTAGTAGAGTTTGGACTTAAAGGTAACTTTGGTCAATTCAAGAACAATCTTAAACAGAATTGTTCTGGAGAGTGGATATTTCAAATAGACGCCGACGAATACTTGAAAGAAGAATTTATACAACACTTGCCAGAACTTCTGCAAGACAATCCAACAATTGACTTATTTTTACTACCTAGGATTAACACAGTAGAAGGTCTTACAGAAGCCCATGTCCAAAAGTGGAGATGGCGTGTTGATGAGAAAGGCTGGGTAAACTTCCCAGACTATCAGACAAGGATCTTACAGAACTCACCCAAGATCAATTGGGCAAACAAGGTCCATGAGGTTTTGACAGGGCATAATACTTATGCTCTGATGCCGGCTGAGGAATTCTATTGCCTAATACATCCTAAAACAATCGACAGACAAGAGAAGCAAAATACGTTATATTCAGTACTATGAAAGAAATTTTAGACTTAGTAGATCAGTACATTAAAGATAAACACAGTAAAAAAACCTGGCAAGCAGGCAAAGACTGGGTACAATATGCTGGTCCATACTTTGATTCACAAGAGTATGTAGCTGCAGTTAAAACACTCTTAGGAGAGTGGTTAGTATTAGGAGCTGAAGCCAATAAGTTTGAGAGAAAGTTTCCTAAACTGTTTGGAAAAGACTGTGGTCTATTATTGAATAGTGGATCAAGCGCTAACTTAGTTATGATGTTAGCCATGACTTCTAAACGTGGACTTAATTTGCCTAAAGGCACAAAGGTAATTACTCCTATTGCAGGTTTTCCTACAACTATTAACCCAATACTACAAGTTGGGTTTACTCCTATCTTTGTAGACATTGAGCTAGATACACTGAACTTAGACTTAGAACAAGTAGAACAAGCTTGCATCAAATACCCTGATTGTAAGATCATTACATTTGCTCACGTGTTAGGAAACCCACCTAACATGAATAGACTAATAGAGATTGTTAAGAAGTATCAACTTATCTTGTTAGAAGATTGTTGTGATGCTTTAGGATCAACATTCGAAGGAAAACCATTAGGATCATTTGGTACCATGGCAAGTTGTTCATTCTACCCGGCTCATCATATGACTATGGGTGAAGGTGGATTTGTTGCAATGAATGATCCTAAGCTTGAGACAATTGTACGTAGCTTCAGAGAATGGGGTCGCGGTTGTTATTGTATAGGTAAACAAAACCTGTTAGAGAATGGCACATGCGGTTGTAGATTTAGCAATTGGCTGCCAGCATTGCCTGACGATATATTCGATCACAAATATGTGTATGAAGAGATTGGTTACAATTTAAAACCAATTGAACTACAAGCATCTATTGGCTTAGTGCAAATGCAAAAGCTAGAAGAGATTGGAGTTAAGCGTCGTGAGAACTACAAGAACTTGTTTAGTGCATTCTCTAAGTATGAGCAATACTTTCACTTACATAAAGCACAAGTAGGATCAGACCCAGATTGGTTTGCATTTCCTGTAACTGTAAAAGATGGTGCACCTTTCAAAAGATCAGATATCTGTAAGTTCTTCGAGGCTAACATGATTCAAACCAGACCTTATTTTGCCGGTAACATTATGCTACAACCAGCATATAAAGGATTGATGGACCCAGAAAAGGTTATAAAAGATTATCCAGTTGCTCGTAAAGTTACAACAGACACATTCTTCTTAGGCACAAGCCCTGTAGTAGATAAAGAAAAAATTGATTATATTGAAACTATTTTAGATCAGTTTATAAGCAAGTTATGAAAACAGCATTTTTAACAGAGATGGGATTTGAAGGCAAGATAGAGTCTCATCATTCTAATATGAGAACAGAGTTTGCCTGGATGTATGCTCTTAATGCCGAACATAGATACATACACAATTATAAAGAAGTGTCTGGCTATGATCATGTGTTTATTATCTTTCCTAAAGGCATGGTCTATTTAAATTCATTTGCTGTCAAGATGTCTGACGACAAGAACCCAGTATCTGAACTTCTTCGTAGTAACTTCGTAGATATTCTAAAGCAGACTAATGGTAAAGTGCACTTTGTTCAAGAAGGTCCTCATTGGCTTTGGAACGATTATGAAGTATATGACCAGATCTATTACTATAACATGATAGCCTCGTGTGATTCGATCTTCTGTCATAATGAGCATGATACTGTGTATTACAAAGGACTGTTCCAAAACAAGCCTGTGCATGCCATACACACTCTAATGATCCATGACCTGATCAAGGATATTACTCCTACTAAAGACAATAAGACAATCATAGGAGGAAACATGGCTAGGTGGTATGGTGGGTTTGAAAGCTATATTGTAGCTACAGAGTTTAAGACAGATATATTTGCCCAAGACAGTCATGCTAAACGTGACAATGAAGCTATATTAGCTGGTATAAAACACTTTCCTAGAATGATCTGGATAGACTGGATGAAGAACTTAGCTACATTCAAATATGCTGTGCACTTAATGCCTACTATTGCAGCTGGCACATTTAGTTTAAACTGTGCTTATTTTGGAATACCATGTATAGGTAACCGTGAAGTAGATACACATAAGCTTTGCCATTCTAATTTAGCAGTTGACGTACATGATGTTCAGTATGCTGTTGAATTGGCTAAGAAGCTTAGAGATGATAAAGACTTCTATGAAGACTGTTCTTATCAAGCTAAAAAGAACTATGATATGTTCTATGGGATCAACGATTGGAAACAAAGAATGGTAGATATATTAAAATAAATATAAATATGAAAACAGCATTGGTCCTTGGAGCTGGTGGTTTTATTGGCTCACATTTAGTTAAGAAGTTAAAAGAAGAAGGGTTCTGGGTTCGAGGAGTAGATCTTAAAAGGCCAGAACATTGGGACACCTTTGCAGATGACTTTCAAACCTATGATTTACGCGATCCTAGAAATGTAGAAGCTGTAATGCGTTTAGAAGGATATAACGGATATCCGCTTCCTGTAGCATATCATAAGCATCCGTTCTCAGATAGGTTAGCATTTGATGAAGTATATCAATTAGCTGCAGATATGGGAGGCGCTGGTTATATTTTTACTGGTGAAAATGATGCAGATGTGATGCATAACTCAGCAACTATTAATTTAAATGTAGCTAAAGAAGCTGTAGAACAAAAGGTTAAGCGTGTATTCTATAGTTCGTCTGCTTGTATGTACCCTGAACACAATCAATTAGATCCAAACAATCCTAATTGTGAAGAGTCTTCAGCGTACCCTGCAAACCCAGATTCAGAATATGGATGGGAGAAGTTATTTAGTGAGAGACTCTATTTAGCATTTGCTCGTAACTATGGTTTAACTGTTCGTATTGCTAGGTTCCACAATATCTTTGGTCCTTATGGTACATGGAAAGGTGGAAAAGAAAAAGCGCCTGCTGCAATGTGCCGTAAAGTTGCAGAGACGCCAGATGGAGGTACAATAGAAGTATGGGGAGACGGTAAACAAACAAGATCGTTTTTATATATTGATGAATGTATTGAAGGAGTCTTAAGACTAATGAGATCAGACTTTGAAGGACCAGTTAACATTGGTTCTGAAGAAATGGTATCGATCAATGATCTAGCTAAAATAGTGATTGATATTAGTGGTAAGAATATTATGATTAAGAATATAGAAGGACCTACTGGTGTTAGAGGTAGAAATTCAGATAATAGATTAATCGAAGAGAAACTAGATTGGGTACCAAATTACCCTTTATATGAAGGTTTAATACATACTTATGAGTGGATTAGAAAACAAATATGATTATTTAATAGTTGGAGCTGGATTCTTTGGTGCTATTTGTGCTTACGAATTAACTAAGAAAGGTTACAAAGTATTAGTAATTGAAAAGAGAAATCATATAGGCGGAAACTGCTATACAAAAAACGTAGAAAGAATTAACGTACACGTTTACGGTCCGCATATATTTCATACCTCTAATGAAAAGGTATGGAAATGGATTAATCAGTTTGTAAAGTTCAACGACTTTACTTATAGACCAGTTGCTAACTATCACGGAGAAATTTATTCTCTTCCTTTTAATATGTGGACTTTCTCTAAGTTATGGAACATTACACATCCTGATCAAGCTGAGTTACAAATTAAACAACAAAGTAAGCATATAGGAGAGCCTGCTAATCTAGAAGAACAAGCTATTAAGCTGGTTGGAGTAGATGTTTACGAGAAGTTAATTAAAGGTTATACAGAAAAGCAATGGAGAAAACCTTGCAATAAATTACCTAAAGAGATAATTAAACGCCTTCCAGTTCGTTTTAACTACGATAATAATTACTTCAATGATAAGTATCAAGGCATTCCGATAGGAGGCTATACTCAGATATTTGAAAAGCTTTTAGAAGGAATAGATGTAAGATTAGAATATGATTACTTTACTAGAGAGTTTGATTTCGAATATGAGAAAGTAATTTATACAGGACCTATTGATACTTTTTACAGGTATAAGTTTGGCGATCTAGAATATAAGACTACTAGATTCGAGCACCATTTACTTAACGATAAAAACTATCAAGGAACAGCCGTTATGAACTACACTGATAGTGAAACTTATCATACGAGAGTTATCGAACATAAACATTTTGAAAATACAGAATCAGATAAGACTTACTTAACTTGGGAATATCCTACAGAATATAAAACAGAAGAAACAGAGCCAATGTATCCTGTAAACGATTTAGATAATAATACTAAATATTTGAAGTATAAAGAATTGGCCGATCAAGAAAAAAATGTTATTTTTGGAGGTAGATTGGCCGAGTACAAATACTATGATATGCATCAAGTTATAGACTCTGCTTTAAATTTTGTAGATAAAATAAACAGTAAATAATATGTCAGAATCAAAAAAGACTTTAGCAGTCTTTAGTAATGTTACTACGGAAAAGTTTATGGACCGAGTACAGGAAGTAAAAGAGTATACAGAGTTAGGCTTACTTTACGGTAATGATCAAAGTAGGTATGATGAGTATGCAAAATGTGCAGTACAGAGTTTTAATAAATGGCATCCAGATATAGAAACTATCTTTATTGATGATAATAACTTAGAGGAATACTTTAAGCTTTTTGGTGATATAAAGCTAGCTAATAGTGCTGTAGTGCAGAAGTTAATTTTAGCTTTAGCAGCAGCAGAATACTATAAAGCAGAGAAGTTAATTATTATAGACATAGATACTATCACTGCCGCTAGACTTACAGAGATGTTAGAAGATGATACGACTGATATGTTATTATCTTTAAACTATAATAGATACGAAACAACTAAGTATTGGACACCTCCTACTTACGTACTAGAGTACGAAAACGGTAGAGAGATTAGAGAGGTAGTAAATATCAATACAGGAGTTATGTGCTTCAATAACTTAAAGGCTTTAGAGAAGTCTGTTGAGTTATGTTTTACACACCCTACAGACTTTGGTGAGCAAGGAGCAATTAATCAATTATTTACAATGCAAGATAGTGGCTTTACATCTAAGGTATTAGACGGTCCGTATATTTTATCAGAAGTTGTTTATAATGTAAAAGCTAAAGGAGTAGATCAATCAGGAATTATCTTTGATATAGCAATGAACACTCCTGAACATTCTTATATTAGACATTGGTATGTAAAAGATGGTAAATTATTTACACCTGACCATAAGCATATTAAAGTATGGCATATTGCAGAAGGACTTCACGGTAGACCGAAAGAAGACTTCGATAATATAACAAACATGTATAAAAAACATTTATTCAATGCAGACACTATTAAGTTCTTCGAAGAAGAGTGTGCTTGCAAAGGATTCTTTAACTAGTAAATTTTTAAAATGTATAAAGTAGTTCACAAACCTTGGGGCAAAGAAGAATGGCTAGAGCTTAACGATGCATATTGTTATAAGAGAATTTATATCAACGCTGGTTATAAGACTTCTTTCCAGTATCATAACTTTAAAAAAGAGACTAACTATATAATTGACGGTACAGCCGAGGTGTGGTTAGAGAACGACGAAGGTGTTGTAGAAAAGAAAATAATGAAAGGCGGAGAGTTCTTTAACGTAACTCCTCCTAAAAAGCATAGAGTGATAGCTATTACAGATATTATTTTACAAGAGGTATCCACACCGCATGTAGATGATGTAGTGAGAATTAACGATGAATTTAATAGAGCAGATGGTAAGATAGAAGCAGAACATAAAACTCCTGCTGTATTAATTCTTGCCGCTGGGTTAGGTGCTAGGTTAAAAGGGCTTACTAAGAACGTTAATAAAGGTATGATTCCTGTTGCTAATAAAGCTATCATATCTCGCATTATAGATAAATTTCCTAAAGAATACGATTTTATAGTAGCATTAGGATATAAAGGAGAAGAGCTAAAACAATACTGCTCTCTAGCATATCCGGATCGAAACTTTACGTTTGTTAACATAGCAGACTACGATAGTGAAAGTTCAGGTCCAGGCACTTCGGCTTTACAATGTAAAGAACACCTACAACGTCCATTCTACTTTACAGTAGTAGATTGTTTAATAGAAGATAAAATACCTCATCTAGACGGTAACTGGTTAGGAGTACATCCTACAAGCTATCCGGAAAAGTATGCTACCTTAGAATCAAATAAACACGGTATTATTACAAACTTTGCTAGTAAAGATGCTAACGGATATGACGATGCCTTTATCGGATTGGCTAGCATTTGGGATTATGATATCTTTTGGAGAGAGTTAGAGGGTAAAAGTGAAATAGTTTCTGCATTTGCAAATCCTTCTGTATATCCTAACTTTAAAGCTAAACAACTAAAATGGTTAGATACAGGAAATCTAGACGACTTAGATAGAACCAGAGAGTACTTTGATGATAATCCTTTATCTCTGTATAAAATAACAGGGGAAATTACATACAAAGAAGATACCTTTATTAAGTTTACTCCTGATAAAGAACTTAACAAAAACAAGGTAGAACGAGCAGAAGCATTGAAAGCAGTGATACCGGCTAACTTTAAATTTACCGATAACTTTATTAGTTATGATTGGGAACCAGGTAACACACTCTACGAATATGATTCAGCTTATATCTATACAAAGTTTTTAGATAAGTTAAAAAGTACTATTATCAAAGCAGATAAGTACCACGATAGTGCAGAGTTGTTTGACAAGTTCTATAGTAAGAAGACTACAGAAAGAATGATGGCTTTCTTAGATAGATTCGGAGGAAAGTACCTTAGTGAGGAGTTTACTGTAAACGGGAAGCGATATAAGTCTATGGACGATATCGTAAGTAAATTAGATACAAAAGAGTTCTATAATAATGTACTTTATACTTTATTTCACGGCGATTTGCAGTTTGATAATATTATCTACAATACAACTACTCATGAATTTAAGTATATAGACTGGAGAGAATCGTTTGGCGGATCAACGAAAGGAGGAGATATTTACTACGACTTAGCTAAACTATACGGCGGTGCTATCATTCCGTATAACATGATGAAAGAAGAAGATGCGATTAAGTTCTACGAAGGATCTACTGTAGTAAATTATGACTACCGTGTAAGTGAAGAACTTAACGAGTTTAAAAGTTATTATGAAAACTGGCTTGTAGAGAATGGCTTTGAACTAGAGAAAGTAAAGTTAATAACCGCTATAATATTCTTAAACATGTCTCCATTACATGATGAGAAATTTGGAAAAATGTTATGGTTTAAATCAATTGAATTATTAAGTGAACACTATAAATAAAGATACAAAAATATACGGCTCATTTTCCTCTAACCCAGGAAACAACGGTTGTATGTTCTTTAATAATAAATTCCAACAGAATGGTATAAACGCTATTTACAAGTCATTCTATTCAGATAATATTCAAACTTCAGTAATGGCCGCTAAAGCATTAGACTTTGCAGGTTTTGCTGTTAGTATGCCTTTTAAAATAGAGGTATTGAAATACGTTAATGAAATAGACTTTGCAGCTAAAGTAATTGGTGCTGCAAATACTATAACAAATGATAATGGATTTTTGAAAGCATATAATACCGATTGGATGGGTGTCTATAACTACTTATCTTTGTTGCAGAAACCAGAACAATTGTTTATATTAGGTAATGGAGGGTTCGGTAAAGCAGTAGAGTATGCCTGTATTCAGTTAAACATACCTTGTAGGTTTGTTTTGAGAGCAGAATGGGATAAAGTACCTTACCTAGAAGATATGGTATTCAATGCTACACCAGTAGATGTTAAAGTAAGAGGAACATTAATTGACGGTAGACCATTTGTCGAAGGACAAGGTAGAGTAATTGCTGATATGCAAGCTGAGGAACAATATAAAATTTATAAAAGATGGATGATATAAAGTATTTTATTGGACCAATGACTAAGAACGTAGTCGATGCTATACTAGAATTCTGCGATAAGACAGGAAACAAAATAGCATTTATTCCTTCACGTAGACAAATAGAATGGAATGGAGGGTATGTAAATAACTGGACTACAGAAGAGTTTAGTAAGTACATTACTTCATTACCAATACAACGTGATCATGGAGGTCCAGGTCAAGGTGCTAGTGACGATGACGGATTTGAATCATTAGCTCATGACGCTAAACACTTTCAGCTAATTCATATTGACCCCTGGAAGAAGTATCCTAAGTTTTCAGATGGCTTAGAAAAGACTATCGAAATGATTAAGTTTGCTTATGAAATTAATCCTAATATAGTATTTGAAGTTGGAACAGAAGAAGTAATCAGACCATTTACTCCAGCTAAATTAGACTTGTTAATGTCTAGCTTACAAGCAGCTTTACTTGAAGAGGTATATTGGCAAATAGGTTACTTAGTTATTCAATCTGGTACTTCCTTAAAAGGAACTTACCAGACAGGTAAGTACGATGCTGATCGTTTGAAAGAAATGGTAGCAGTAGCTAAGAAGTATAACATGCTATCTAAAGAGCATAACGGCGATTACATTCCTGTAGAAGTTATCAAAGAGAAATTTAGTTTAGGACTAGATGCTATAAATATTGCTCCTGAATTTGGTTTAATAGAAACTTTAACTTATCTTGAAGAGATAAAAGATAAAAAGCTTCTTGATAGATTCTGGCAAATATGCTATGACTCTAAGAAGTGGGTTAAGTGGGTTAGTTCAAGCTTTGATCCTTACTACAATAAAGAACAATTAATTAAGATCTGCGGACATTACGTTCTATCTTACCCTGAATTTATTAGAGATATTAGATCACAATTTTCAGCTCAAATAGACGAAAAAATAAAGTCAAATATTACAAAGAAGTTAAATGAACTATATTCGTAGAGATAGAGACATAATAACAGGAAATAAAGACTTAAAAGAGATGCATACGTTTAAAGACTTTCCTGTGTTTATGGGCTGCACCGACCAGCCTCGTGAGAAAGATCTTGTAGCAGATATGAGTTGGCATATAAGTCCTTCATCAGGAATGATACAGCTAAATCCTTTACTTCCCTTAGAAGTAGTTTATATGGAAGAGCACGGATCAGGAACTGTAGGTGATGTTTGGAATCAACATCATGAAGCCTTTGCTGATTTTGTTACTAAGTTCTCTTCTGTTAAGTCTGTAATAGAGATAGGAGGGCTTCACGGACACTTAGCTAAGAAGTCTTTAGCAAAAAAAGATTTAGACTGGACTATAATAGAACCTAATCCTAGAGTACCTTCAGACCTTCCTGTTAATGTAATAAAAGGTTTCTTTGACGATAAGTTTACTTCAGATAAGAAGTATGATGCTGTTATACATTCTCATGTTATAGAACATATCTACGACCCTTTAGAGTTTATGCAGCACATATCTAGCTTTATGAAAAAGAATTCATTATTAATAATGTCTGTTCCTAACTTAGAGGCAATGTTACGTAATAATCATACAAATTGTCTTAACTTTGAACATACTTATTTTGCAAGTCAACATTATGTTCAATTTTTCTTAGATCATTTTGGATACGAATTAGTAGAAGAAGGTTATTTTAAGGAAGATCATAGTATTTTCTTTTGTGCAAAAAAGGTAAGAGATACTTTACAGGAAATTAGTATATCACCTTATTACCGAGATCAACTCTATGTACATAACCTAGCTTTATTTGCAAACTACTTACAGTATCATACAGAGTTAGTTTCAGAGCTTAATGAACTAAAAGGAAAAATATACCTTTTTGGAGCTCATATATTCTCTCAAACTCTATTACAGTTTGGTTTGGATTCTAGCAAAATAGTTTGTATATTAGATAATGATCCTAATAAACAAAAGAAGAGGTTGTACGGTACAGATTTGATAGTTTATTCACCAGAAGTATTAAAAGATGTAGAAGAAGGTACTGTAATATTAAAAGCTGGAGTATATAACGAAGAGGTTAAAAAACAAATACAAAACATAAACCCAAATATAAAAATCATATGTTAGATCCTAGGCCTAAAACAATCTTCTGCGATATAGACGGAACCTTACTTGAGCATTTCCCTCCAGGTAATAATTTTTATGAGTTTGATTCGAAAGCATTACCTGGTGTTATTGATAAATTAATTGAGTGGGACAAGAAAGGTTATATGGTAATTCTTACAACCGGTAGAAAAGAGTCTATGAGAAAGTTTACAGAAAGACAATTAGAACAGGCAGGTGTTTTCTACGATATGCTTATCATGGGTATAGGAGGTGGATTGAGAGTATTAATTAATGATTATAAACCTAATAGTACAGAAGAGACAGCAATTGCTATTGTTGTTGATCGTAATAAAGGATTAAAAGATATAGAAATCTAATGAATAAGTTTACAATAATAACTCCTTCGTTTAATAACATAGACTACGTTGAGTATAACTTAGCAAGTATACTTAACCAGACTTATACTAACTGGAGATTACTCTACATTGATGATTGCTCTATAGATGGAACCTTTGAGAAGGTTTCTGAAATACTAAAAGATAATCCTCAATGTAAGGTTATTAGAAACGAGACTAATAAAGGAGCAGCATATAATTATATTGAACAGGTTAGACATTTATTTCCTGACGATGATGAAATTATAGTTCACCTAGATGGAGACGATTGGTTTTTTAATGATAACGTATTAACGGACCTAGATAACTACTACACCGAGAACAAATGCTGGATGACTTACGGACAGTTTGTATGCTGGGACGGTAGTGGAGATGTTACTCAATCTTTTCCTCAAGGAACTCCTTACGATGATTTTATTCATAGACATAAGTTCTATAGAAGAGATCAATGGAGAGCTAGCCATTTAAGAACTTATAAGTACTTTCTTTGGAAGAATATAGATAGAGAAGATTTAAAGTCTAAAATAGATAGAGAGTATTATTGGCATGCTAGTGATCTTGCTTGGGCATTTCCTGCTTTAGAGATGTGTCCGAAAGATAAGATAGGAGTTGTAGATTTTATAACTCATGTATACAATACTACTCTAAAGAATCAAGTAAGAACAAGAGAAAGAGAAGCTACTGATAACAGTAAGTACGAAGTAGAGATTAGAAATAAAAAAACTTATAGAGAAGGATTAGGTAATGGAAAATTACCTCAGGTAAATGTCTTTAACAAAGACTACTATATGGAGTATAATTCTGTACCAACAAAGTTTACTTACTGCTATGAGCAGACAGATGGAGAGTTTGATATGGTGTTACTTTGCGATCCAGCTATTAAAGATTATCTAGAAGGTAGAATTAAAATAGATAGAAACGTTCCTATTGTAGCTAGATTATTTGAGCAGAGAGAGTATTTTCATAAAGAGCTTTACAACTTAGTTATTCAGCATCAAGATAAGTTCCATACTATCTTAACGTTTGATAGAGAGTTGTTAAAGTTGTTACCTAATACTAAGTTCTTACCTCCTACAGAAGTAACTCAGTTTAACAGATTACCTAATCCAGCAGGCCATACTCCTTATAAGTCAGAACAATTTACTCAATATGAAATACCAGAAGATAAAGCGTATCAAATCTTTCCGAAGTCTAGATTAGTATCCGCTGTTGTATCTACAAAATCTTTCTTACCTGGACATAAAAAGAGATTAGAGTTTATAGAAGCAATTAAAAATAGAATAGATTTTTACGGTAGAGGTATTAGAGAGATTCCTAGCAAGTTAGATGCATTGAGAGATTATATGTTTAATATTGCTATTGAGAATGTTTCTTGTGATGATAATTATTTCTCAGAAAAGATTATAGATTGCTTTTTAACCGGAACAGTTCCTGTATATCACGGATGTGTTCATATAGGAGAGTTCTTTGACGATAGAGGCATCTTATCTTTTCAAACTCAAAAAGAGCTAGACGCAATAATGGATAGCTTGACTTCAGAGAAGTATCAAGAGATGCTTCCTTATATTGAAGATAACTATAAGAAGTGCTTTGAATGGCCTTTGAATAACAATATGCTTTACGACATGTATTATAAAGATATTATAGATGGTACTAATCTTTAACGTATACTTAACTGATACTTCTGGCAATCCGTACTCCGGAATCACTAGAGGTATGTTATCCTCTTATAGTAAGTTAGATATAACAAAGTATAGCCTAGCAAGTCTTGCTGTAACCTATCCTTGGACTAAAGCTATCGTAAACGTAGAGTTAGATAAACAAATATACAATCAGCAAGATAAAGACGAACTAAAAAGTTTTGTAGAGAGAGAATTTAAAAACGTAGAGCTAGTTTATAGTGATAAGAGAGTAGTTTTCCAGCAAGAATGGATAAACTTATATAAAGAGATAAATGCTGAGCTTATTCTATTACTATGTAACCACGATCATATTTTTTTAGATTCAAGTAGAGAGTGTTTAGAAGATATAGTTAATCAAAAACACGATAAGTATACTACTATCGTTATAAGTCATTGGCCTGAGAATATCCGGTGGGCTAAATCAGGTTATATAGAATTAAATGAGACTACTCCAAGACAGTTAAATAAAGACTATTCTATTTTAGATTACGGATTAACCTACAAAGGTATCTGTATTGATAGTTTGAATATTATAACTAAGGATTTATACTACGATTGGTTCTTTACAGGGAAATGGACAGATATACCTCTACCTAGAGTAGATGGAATCTCAGGACTCTATCCTAACATTATCAACATAAGAAAGCAATTAAATGTTCCTCTTCCAGAACAGACAGTAATCATTCCTTTCAAAGAGCAAATGAGACACTTCGATGGCTATATGCATCAGAGAATAGATAACAATGTCTGTCCATCTCTAACTATTCCAGAAGGCTTTTTCGAATCTAAGATTAAGATTAGATACGGGTATGAAGATAGGAAAGAAGGGTGGGTAAATTTAAATCCTAAAGCGGAAAATTATAGAGCTGCTGACTTAAATGGAGTAGAAGATAAAATAACTTTAACTGATTTGCCTTTAACGTGGCAAAATAGAGTTGCCGAAGTAGATAACAGTCCTTATATTATAGAAGAGGAAGCTATTCAGTATAGATTGAAAGCAGTACTAGAACAAGTCTATTCAGATTTTCGATATAATCCTTATATAGAAAATAGAGTAAAAGAAGAGATCTTAAATATTTATTTAAAAGCATATAAAAATTATAAAATAGGTTAATATGACTAAAGTAGTTTACGTAACAGGTTGCTTTGGCTTTATAGGATCATATGTAACCAAAGCTTGTTTAGAAAAGGGTTGGTATGTTAGAGGTATAGACAAGTGTACTTACGCATCTAATGAAGACCTACTATTTGAGTTTGTAGAAAACTATGAAGGTAGATTCTCATTTGAACGTAAAGACATTAATGACATTGACTTCTTATATGAATGTGATTATGTTATCAATACGGCTGCAGAAACCCACGTAGGTAATTCTATCGCTAGCTCAGATGAGTTTATACATTCTAATATTGACGGTGTTCATAACCTTCTTGAGTTGATCAAGAACTATAGACAAGAGTCTTCTAAGAAGCCTACACTACTTCACTTCTCAACAGATGAAGTGTATGGTGATATTGAATCAGGAGCACATGTAGAAACAGACTTACTTAAACCATCTAACCCATACTCAGCAACTAAAGCTGCAGCAGATATGTTGGTCCTTGCTTGGGCAAGAACATACAACCTTCCGTATATTATTGTTAGACCAACTAATAACTATGGTATAGGTCAATACGTAGAGAAGCTTATACCTAAAGCTTGCAAGTTCTTGCACCTTGGTAAGAAGATACCTCTACATAACGACGGTACTCCTGTTCGTAACTGGCTTCATGCTAAAGATACTGCTAGTGCGGTTATCACTATCATAGAATCAGGAGCTACTAATGAAATCTATAATATAGCTGGAGGTTTTGAACAGTCTAATCGTGATACTGTTAAGAAGGTAATATCAGAATACACTGGTAGAGAAGCTGACAAGCTCGATATGGACCAATACCTTGATCTATCTTATTCTAGAAAAGGCCAAGACGTACGCTATGCTTTAGATGACTCTAAGTTAATAGAGCTTGGTTGGAAGCCTAAGGCTGTATTTGATCAAGAACTACCAGCAATTGTTGACTACTATAAACAAAACTTTATTTGGTAATTAATTATAAATAATGAAAGAGCTTAAAAAGAGATTAGTTGAAATAGCTTACAAGAATAAGTTGGGACATTTAGGGAGTTACTTCTCTAGTTTACAGATTATAGATGGCATATATTCTAAGATGGATGAAGATGATATTTTTATCTTATCATCAGGCCATGCTGCATTAGCATTATATGTTGTATTGGAAAAATACAAAGGAGTTGATGCTGAGATGTTATTTGCTAAACATGGTGGGCATCCTCACCGAGATGAAGAGAATCATATCTATTGTTCTACTGGTAGTTTAGGTTTAGGCATCTGTGTTGCGTTAGGAAGAGCCGTAGCAAAACCAAATAGAAAAGTGTGGGTATTGATTAGTGATGGTGAATCTGCTGAAGGATCTATCTGGGAAAGTCTAAAGACTATTCAAGAAGAGAAGATCGGCAATATAGAAGTCTATGTTAATGTGAATGGGTATGCTGCTTACAAAGAAGTGGATTCAAACTATTTGATCAATAGACTAAAAGCATTCCTTCCTACAATAAACATTGTACATACAACTGTTGAACACTTTCCATTTTTGAAAGGGTTGAATGCGCACTACCACATAATGACAGAAGAAAACTATAACGAGGCTTTAAATATACTTAAATGAGAAGAGACTTTGCACAATTGCTATTCAATGAAATGGCAAACAATAAAGACATCTACCTTATAACAGGAGACCTTGGTTATGGTCTATGGGATAAAGTTAGAGATACATATCCAGATAGATTCTATAATGTAGGATCTTCTGAGATGGCCATGCTAGGAATGGGAGTAGGTCTTGCTATGGAAAATAAGATACCTTTTGTCTATTCTATAACTCCATTTGCTATATATAGACCATTTGAAATGATTCGTAACTATTTAGATCATGAGAATATCTGTGTTAATATTATTGGTGGAGGAAGAGATCGTGACTATGGCTACTTAGGATTTTCTCACTGGTCAGAAGATGATGTTAGAATCATGTCAAGCTTTGATAATGTCAAGACATTTAAGCCTGTTGATCAAGATGAGTTAGTCAATGCATTTAACTATAGTTTGACAAAACAATCCGCAGCTTACATTAATTTAAAAAGATGAAGATACTAATCACAGGAAAGTCTGGCTACATTGCCAAGTCATTATATAATGCTTTAAAAGACAAGTATGAGATCACTATGGTAGGTAGATCTGACTTTGATCTAACTAGTTCTATAGAAACCAGGATCTTCTTGAGTGATAAACACTTCAATGTTGTTATCCATACAGCAGTATCTGGTGGTAGTAGACTTAGAAAAGATACATCGAAGGACATGGATCTTAATTTACGTATGCACTATAATCTACTTGAGAATAGATTGGCCTACGATAAACTAATTCATTTTGGTTCAGGAGCTGAACTATATGTGCCTAATGAACCTTATGGATTCAGTAAGCAAGTAATAGCTAGATCTATCGAAGGAACAGACGGATTCTATAACCTACGTATCTATGCAGTCTTTGATGAGAATGAACTAAACACAAGATTCATTAAGAGTTGTGTTCAAAGATATATAGACAAAGAAGATATACAGATCCATCAATACAAACAGATGGACTTCTTTTATATGCAAGACTTGATATCCATCGTTGACTATTATGTAAACAATACTAATCTACCTAAAGTATTTGATTGTGTTTATGAAGAAAAGAAAACACTTCTTGATATTGCTAGAATAGTAAATAGCCTATCAGATTATAAAGTGGCCATATCATCTAATAATAATATAGTCACTAATTACATCGGTGAATACAAATCAATTGGAATTAACTATATTGGTTTAGAAGAAGGCATTAGACAAGTATACAACAAACTGAAATGAAACAGATAAGCTTTTTGATTAACACATCGATAAACACATTAGACCATGTCAAATTATTACTTAGGTCTTTAAGAGAGAATTTATATTCTCCTAATCACGAGATATTGATATTTGTAGACTCAGACAATGAAGGTACTGTTGACTATCTAAAACAGCAAAAAGAGTACTTCAAAGACTTAAAGATCATAACACACAAACTTAAACCTTGTGTCGGATATTCAAGGAACAATAATTTAATGGTTGAACTTGCTAAGTACGATATTTGTTCTTATTTACAATCTGATATGGTTATAAGTAAAAATTATGATCTAAATATATTAGAAGAGCTTGAAGATAATTGTATCTTAAGTGCTACTAGAATTGAACCACCTTTGCATAATGAATCAGAGACTACTATTACCAAAGACTTCGGTGTAGATCCTAATGAGTTTAATTGGAATGAGTTTATACCATTT
>Ga0194128_10003155_pt1 | contig 25750 bp, 19 predicted proteins | sample TA2KigCa65mmetaG_FD_148650 | JGI IMG/M metagenome (GOLD analysis project Ga0194128, IMG submission 148650) | Freshwater microbial communities from Lake Tanganyika, Tanzania - TA2015037 Kigoma Deep Cast 65m | ecosystem: Environmental > Aquatic > Freshwater > Lake | place: Tanzania: Lake... | reverse complement strand
ACCGAACGCGAGGTACCACTCCATCGACGAAGGCGCACCCGCAGCCACCGCATCCTGAATCTGGCGGAAGTCCACCACCATCCAGAGCGCGGCGACGATGAGCACCACGGCATTGATGCCAAGTCCGGACAACGCCGCATTGCCGCCTGACTGCGCACCTTGCAGCGAGAACCACGAAATGTCGACGCCGAAGAATCCCATGATGTTCGCGATCAGGTACGTGAAAAAGATCCCGAGCGTTACCACGGAGAGCACCGCCGTGAACATCGCACCCCCCTTCAGGATGCCGAAGCGGAAGAGCGTGAGCATGGCGACCATCAGTCCGACCACGATGAGGAACGCCTGTAGCGCGATGCCGCCGGGAACTTGGATGCCCTGCTGGTCGAGCACCTTCTGCAGGATCATGCCAACCGCGCCGAGCATGTAGCCCTGGGCGACCGAGTACAGCACGGCAATCGTCGCTGCAATGCGGGGTGAACGTCGCACGAGGAAAATCAATGCGATCGACACGAGCAGCAACACGATGAATGCCACCATGAGCGACGCGGGATATGCCTTCGTGACTGGAATCGAAACCGCGCCCGAAACGACGGCGAGCAGGATCAATCCCGTGGTCTTGTTGATCACGCCGTTGACGGTGCAGGTGCCGCTGCCGGCGCTCTGCTGAACCGCGGAGCGCACGACGCTGTCAGCAAGAATCGGGTTTGAGGAAACCAGTGACATGGTTCAAGGCTCCGAGGCAGGCGCCAAGGAAGCTTGCGCGCTTCGCATGGCATGGGCGATTTGATCTGCCACCGCCTGCTGGTGTGGCAAATGGAACGTGAAGTCGAATGATAGGCCAGCGTATGTGCGCTGCGAGCTGTCGAGATGCGTGTGGACCAGCTTGGCAGTCACGCAGATCGGCAGCGGCGCGTGTGCACCGAGCGCAATCTGCAGCCAAAAGACGCGGTGACGCCCGAGCGCCGCGGCATCCGCGCTCTCGACACGCAGCCCGACGCCGCCGCCACCAATGTTCACGAGAACTGCGGGAAACTCCGGTCCAACCTGTGGCATCGGCATCGTCGCTGCCGCAGGCGCAGGCGCACCCGCTTGCAAAGCGGCGCGAACGGTGTTCCACGCCGCATCGCTCGCCTCCTCCGCCACAACCACGCTGCGCGGATCGAGCAAGGGCCATGCGCGCACGAGCGGCAGGTTCAGACCGCCCGCCTCGTAGCGGGCGAAGCGACGCATGCAGCGCTCGACCTCATCAGGCAGCCGCAGCCGAAGCGCGGGAACACGCGCACCTGAATGAGCACAGTCATCGAGCTTCTCTGTCTTGAACTTCCATCGGTTCTGCCCGATCGTGATTGCACCGATGAGTTGCACGCCGTTGTCGATCGGGATGTGCTTGCCGAGCATCACGGGGGCCTCGACGACCACCGACTCCTCTTCGAGCGACACAATCTTCAGCCGCCAGACCAGATCGCCGCCACGCGCAGGATCGACCGCGTCCGTTGCGCTGGCATCCGTACCGCGGGACGCAGCGACCGCGACTTCGAGCGTTCCGCCACGCTCGAAGATCTGTTGCATACTGCGCTTCCACTCCGTGGTTCTTGATCTGGATGCTGGCATTTGTGCGATGGTAGTGAGACATTCATCAACCGCGCCGCGATCTGTTGTGCGCGTCACCCCCAACGAGGGCGGCGCGCAGCCGTTCGACGAGCGCAGCATCTTGTGCTCGGCGCACGGCATCTGGTCGCCGCCCCGCGAAGCGGATCATGTAGTAGCGGTCGATGATGGCGTGGAACGCCTCCGCAGCCGCGGGGCGAGCGGACTGCAATGTCTCGGCAAACGCGCGCGGCGACTGCCAGGCAGGACGAGCACAACCGACCTGCGCGAGCAATGCAAGCGCATCGGCATAGAACGCCCCATCGCGGAGCGCAATCTGCGCGCGCATGCGTCCTGTTCGTGTGATGCCAAGAAGGGTTCGTCGCCGTTGCAGCCGCCGCCACAGCAGGAGCGCGGCACTCAGTGAAAACGCCGTGGCTCCGATGACCGCGGCGATCCAGACGACACCCGCCTGCGGGATGCCCGTGCGTTCGGCGAGCGACTCCGCCATGGCGTTTGGCCATGCTCGTGCCTGACGGTAGGTGCGCGTGGCCCACTCGTTGAAACCGCGAACGAACTCCTCCTGCGCGAGCGAGTCGAACCGCTCGATCCTTTCTCGCCACGCATCCTCGAGCGGACCGAGCAGGAAGCGCAGCACTTGCCCCCACACGCCGCGATCGGAGGCAAGGGAAGTGTCATCAGCCATCGGTGTCGGGTCGAGCACCGTCCACTGCACATTGCCGCTGCGAATCTCCACCCACGCGTGCGCATCGGCTTCACGCACGGAGTAGCGGCGATCACTCGCGTCGTACTCATGCACGATGAAGCCCGTCACAATCCGTGCATCGACGCCAACGGACTGACACAGCGCGCAGAGCGCGCTCGCGAAGTACTCGCAGTGACCGAATCGGTACTCGTTCAGAAAGAGATCGATCGGATCGCGCCCCTCACGCTGAATGAACCCGCGCAAGTCAAGGCTGTAGTTGAAGCGCGTCGACCGAAGTCGCTCTTCGAAGGCTCGACCGATCCTGGTGTTGCGCGCCCAGCGTTCATCGCTTTCCGCCGATGGCGTGAGACCACTGAGTCCAGCTTCCTTGATCCACTGAAGCGCGGTGGCACGAACCACTTCCACGGGGAAGGTCGGCTGCGGCGGAAAGCGCTGTGGGTTCCCCTGCAATGCCGTCAGCACCGACTCCGATGGAAAGGGCTGAACGCGCGCCTCATAGCCGCGGACCACCCCCGCCGTTTCGATATCCACGAGTTTGAGCGCGCAACTGCTGGGCGAGTACGCGAACACTTGCGAATTCATCCCCCGAATCGAGATCGGCACCCACGGCGTGAAGATGATGTCCGTGTACAGCCCACGGAAGTTCACCTGCAGTGTGTGTGTGTTGATGCGCTCATCGATCGGGGACGGTGAGAGCGGGGAGCGGTCCGTGCCGTTGTTGATGATGAAACGCTGGCTCGGCCCGATACGCGCGAACCAGCGGAACTCCACGGGGTCGTAGCGGTCGAGCACCTGTCCGCGCAGTCGAAGCGTTTCGGCGACCGCAGGTGGTTTCCCATCGGGTCCGCGCCAGTCCACGGACAGCAGTTCGCGGTCACCTGGTTCGATCCACTGCGGCGATCGCAGCGAGAGGTCGGAGGGGAATCCAAGGCGCGATCCACGACCAGAGCCGAAGAGCGGTCCACCCGGATTGGGGTTGCGCGGCAGGATCACGAAGATCCCTGCGCTCGTCAGCAGTGCCAGGACGAGCGCTGCGATGATCACGCGGCGGAGGTCGCGTTCAGCCTGCGTCTTGCGCCGCCGCAATTGCGTGTGGGCAGTGCGTGGAAACTGCGCGAGCGCGTTCGGTGTCAGCAGTCGAAAGCGAACCACGCAATCCACCGCAAGCGCGGTGCCGATGATGATCAGCAGACCGACCGCAAGATCGATGCTGTGCAGCCCCGCCGCCACAAGCAGCACTCCCGAGAGCAGCACGACCTGCCGCTCATCACTGATCGTCCTCCGCGCCCAGAGTCGCACCAACATTCCAAAGAACACGCCCAGACCGATCCAACGTGGAATCCGCGCAGGATCCAGTCGCGGCCAGACTTGGCTGATCACCACGGCTGCGACGATGGTGACCAGCACCACAACGACATTTGGATGCAGCATGCGGCGCGTGCATCGCCCGGTCACCAGCCAACTCGCGCCCGCCACCGCGACTGCTGCAAGCCCGAGCGCGAGACTTCGCTGGCTCAGCGCGAACGCAAGCAACGACACCATCGCCAACCAGAGCGTGTGTCGGCGGCAGGTGATCACATCGCTCATGGACATCTCCCAGGAACGATCCGCAGTGCGATGCCCGCAGGGGCTTCGTTCGTGCCGCGCGGTGCGGCATGACGCGGCGTGATGAGATCGATCACCGCCAAGGCATCCAGTTGCGCGGCGAGCCCAGTCACGACCTGTCGCTCCGCTCCTTCGGCTCCGAGCCCATCGATCACGAGTTGCACCACCCACCCATCCGCGTGTGCGCGAGACAGCACGCTTGCTGTCCATTCGATCGCGCTCTCCTCGGCACTCTCCGTGGCGGTGCCCTCCGTTCGGGTGAGATCCAGCGTCACGCACAGCGCCTTCCGCTCAGGAACGGAGCGGTCGATGACGACGGGCTCCATCAGCGCGGCGCTTCGCCGCCATGCCACCTGCCGCACAGAGTCGCCGCTTCGATACTCACGGAGTCCGACGAAATCCTCCTGTCCACCCGTGCGCTGCTGCGCGGCGTGCGCACCGGGTGCCGCACCCACAAGCGCACGGAGCATCAGGGGATCGATCACATGTTGCCGCGGATGCACGAGCACATCGCAGGGATCGTGCCACTCCACAGACTTCAGAATGAGACCAAATGGAAACCCGCTGACACATCGGAATCGCTGGAGCCGCAGCACGCCGCGCCGTGCGGGCGTGATGGTGGAACGCACCTGCGCATGGCCGCCGCGCGGACAATGTTCGAGCCGCGTTGGCGACTGCACCGTGTCAGCCACTTCGGTGATCGCGACATCGAAGATCGGCCACAGGCGCGAGGCACTCGCCACCTCGTAGCGGATGTCAAACGGCTCGCCGACGCGCGCAACGCGCGGAGCGCGGCGGCGCACACGAAGTGCCATCATCATGCCGCCCGAGACGACGCCCGACACCACAATCCACGCGAGCATCGACGCGAACACCCACACGAGCATGTTCTCCGTGCGCTGCGCGCTCGCAGCACCGATGAGCAGCGAAAGCCCTGCGAACACCAACCCAGGCCAGCGAATGTGATAGCGGCGACGAGGGCTCACATGCACTGCCCAAGAAGAGCCAGCACAACCAGCACGACCGCAGCGATCGCCAACACACGTCCCGCTTCCGCCAGCCACCGACCACTCGTAGTGAACACTCCGCGCGAGCCGAGTTTTCGAGCAACATCATCCTCTTCACCGACATCCACGCTGTCCCAGTCGACACTGTCCGCGAGATACTTGTTTGCCCGCAGCACACCCTTCGCGCGCTCGAGGTCGCCCGCACGAACCTGCACGGGCACACCACCGAGCAGACGACTTCCCGATCCTGTCAGACCGAACGCACCGAGCGCCGCACCAAACACTGCCGCGTCGACGCCACCATCGCGCAGCACTGCTGCAATCGTCTGCGCCTCAAAGTCACTGGTCGCGACATGCACCGTCACCAGTGCGGCAGGATCCGCCGCGCCGAGGGAATCATCCTGCATCATCGGTGCCATCCTTCGGATCATCGGCCGCTTCCGGTCCCTCGCCCTCGGGCCAATCGTTCTCATCAATCTGCAGATCGCGAATCTTGTCCACCGCCTTCAGCAGTTGCTCCGACGCCTCGGGATCGAACATGTAGCCGATCATCTGTACGCGCCAATCCGCCACGGACTGCCGCGTCACGGTCAGGAGATCGCCTGGCTTCAGATCAGGTCGCGTCGCCGGCTGTTCCAAAACCTTCACCCGCACCTGGTCGTGGTCGATCGCCTGCACAGCCATCCATGAATGCTCGACTCGTCCGCCCTCGCCCGCATCGAGCGGCGCCTGGACCACGAACGACTTGCGCGCGAGTGCGGCCCACTGCGGCCTTCCCGTACGGATCAGATTGGTGAACGCCATCGCGAACGACGGCCAGGTTGCCTGCGCGCGGCGCCCCGCGTTGTGCAGCCAACGCTCGTTCATGTAGACCACGGCGCGGTCCGATGCGATGCGATCGACCACATCGCGCGGCCATGACCATGCCTTGGCGTACTGACCGACGGGCTCCTCGCCGCAGATCACTGCGCGTTCCATGCCGAACTCCTCGTAGCCCTGCTGACGAACCTGCGCCCGCCATGCGGCAGAGCCCGCCGTGTTGGGCTCGATGAAACGCACCACATCCTCTACGCGCTGCAGCGAAACGGTCAGCCCATCGCCAATGGTGATGCAACCGCCAGGCTGCGGGAGATCGCCGCCGAGCAGCGTTCCGGCGAGCGTGAAGACAATGACAGACGCCTGATCCGCAAGATCGACGGGCACTTCATCCATCTCCAGTTCAGGGAGCCCGCAGCGCGCCAGCCCCTGCGTGCCCAGCACCACACACGCCTCATTGCCTCCGGGCAGCGGGCCGTACCGAGCAAGCTTCCAGAGCGGTCGGTCCGTAGGCGTTGCCGCCTCGGTGATGAACTCATGTTCGAGCTGCTCGCGCGAGTTCACCTCGCCCGTCACCACATCGAGAACCGCAATGACGTCAGGCAGCGATCCGCCAAGCAGTCCCATCACCATGAAGTACTCCTCCGCCGCATCCTCCGTCGCGAGGATCAGTTGCAGGCGGATGACCCATGGCGCTTCAATGCCGTCTTCGCTGATCTGCTCCTGATCGCGCTTCGACAACTCGCTCGCCCGCTCGCACCACACGACCATGCCCGACTCGATGCCTGGCACCTGCAGACGAACCGCCCACAATTCACCGCGATTCTCCTCGGACTCGACCGCCTCGTGCTCGACGCTGTCTCCCACCCAGGCCTCCACAGCAGCGATGAACTCCGCACGCGTGCACGCATCCTCATGCGGCCAGAACGCGACGAATCCGCTCTCCTGCGGCTCGAGATTCCACTCGTTCCCCGAGTCGTCATTCGGCTGTTCGTCCGCCATGCCCCCTTACGCTAGCGGTTTCCAATGCGGATTTCCCAGCCCGACCGGTCAGCCCTCGAGCACAAGGTTGACCATGCGGCGCGGCACCACGATCACTTTGCGCGGCGTCTTGCCGCCGAGCAACGCCCGCACCTTTCCGTCGGCAAGCGCGATGCGTTCCACCTCACCTGCATCGGCACCCGCAGGAACCGTGATGCGTGCACGAACTTTCCCCTGCACCTGCACGGGCAGCTCGACCGTCTGATCCTCCAGCAGTGATGCATCGACGGTCGGCCAGTGCGCCACACAGATGCTGCCGGACTCGCCAAGCCGCTTCCACAGTTCCTCGGCAAGATGCGGTGCGAACGGCGCAAGGACACGAAGGAAGCGGTCCATCTGGTCGCGGGTGAGCCCGCCATCCGCAGGATCCTTCATCTCCGTCGGGCGCGTCGCGGCGTTCACGAGCTCGATCAGCGATGCGATCGCCGTATTGAACGCCAACCGCTCGATGTCCTGCCCCACCTTGTGGATCGTGCGCGCCAGTTGCCGCTCCACATCGGCATTCGCCGTGCGTGCGAGCAGCAGACTGCCGTCCCGCTCATCGATCGCCAGGCGCCAGACACGCTGCAGGAATCGGAACACGCCAGCAATGTCCCGTGTGTTCCACGGCTTCGATGCTTCGAGCGGTCCCATGTACATCTCATAGAGGCGGAAGGTGTCCGCACCGTACTCCGCGATCACATCGTCCGGGTTCACGACATTTCGGAGACTCTTCGACATCTTGGCGACGATCTGCACCACGCGCTCGCCGCTTGCACGCTCGGTGAATGTGCCGTCGCCGCGCTCCTCCACCTCATCGACCGGCACCAGTGAACGGTCGGCGCGCTGATAGGCGTAACTGGTGACCAAGCCCTGATGGAAGAGTCGCGCCATCGGTTCGACCGTGCCGACATGCCCAAGGTCAAAGAGCATCTTGTGCCAGAAGCGCGCATACAGCAGATGCAGCACGGCGTGCTCGCTTCCGCCGACATACAGATCGACGCCGTTCTTCCCCATCCAGTAGCGCTCCGCTTCAGGATCCACGAACGCGCTGCCACACTTCGGCGAGCAGTAGCGCAGGTAGTACCAGCAGCTGCCTGCCCAACCGGGCATGGTGTTCGTTTCGCGCGTCACGGGCGTCGATGCGGGCAACAGCGATGGGTCGACGCCCGCTTCGCCTGCCGTGGTCATGACCCACTCGCGTGCCTTCGCCAGCGGCGGTTGTGGCGTGTCGCTCTCCACGGGGTTGGAGTCCGCCAGCGGCGGCAATCGGACGGGCAGCGCGCCATCGCCGATGGGATAGTGATTGCCCTCCGCATCGAACACGACGGGAAAGGGCTCGCCCCAGTAACGCTGTCGGCTGAAGAGCCAGTCGCGCAGCCTGTACTGCACGCGCAGCGATCCCGCGCCGCGCGCTTCCAGCCACGCGATGACCGCGCGCTTCGCCTCCGCCGTCCGCATGCCGTTCAACTGAAGTCCGGATGTGCGATCGGCACTGTTCACACTCGTTCCATCACCCGTCGTCGCGGCTTCGCCTGTCCACGGGACGCCATCGATCTCCACCACCTGCACGATCGGCAGCGTGAACGCCTGCGCGAACTCGAAGTCGCGTTCGTCATGCCCAGGGACAGCCATGATCGCGCCCGTGCCGTAGCCCATGAGCACATAGTCCGCGGTCCAGATCGGAATCCGTTGTCCAGTCGCGGGATTCACCGCACAGAGTCCCGTCGCGATGCCGCTCTTCTTCTTCGACTCCTGCCGTTCGACATCCGATCGGTTGCGCGCCCACGCCACATACGCGGAAAGATCCGCGCTCGCGCCACGGGCGATGGCGCGCTGCACCAGGGGATGCTCGGGCGCGACAACCATGTAGGTCGCACCGAAGATCGTGTCCGGGCGCGTGGTGAACACCGTCAGAGGCTCCCGCTCGCCATCAACAACGAAGCGAATCTCGGCTCCCTCACTGCGCCCGATCCACTCCGTCTGCATGGTGCGAGTCGAGTCGGGCCAGTCCACCCTCGCGAGATCCGCGAGCAGCCGATCCGCGTACGCCGTGATACGGAACATCCACTGCCGCAGCGGCATGCGGACCACGGGATGTCCGCCGCGTTCGCTCCGTCCGTCGATGACTTCCTCGTTCGCCAGAACGGTGCCGAGCTTCGCGCACCAGTTCACCGTCTGCGTGCCGAGATACGCGAGGCGGAACGAATCGAGATGCGCCTGCCGCTGCCGCCGCGAACAGGCGCTCCACCGCGTCTGGACACCCGGCGCAGTTTCGATGATGCGGTCCTCGGCGGCGAGCCGTGATTCCAACTGCGCGATCGGACGTGCAGCCTGCACCGCCGGATCGAACCAACTGCCATACGCGAGAAGCCAGATCCACTGTGTCCAGCGGTAGTAGTCGGGATCGATCGTCGCGAACTCGCGCGACCAGTCGTACATGAACCCAAAGCGCTGCAATTGACGGCGGAAGTTGTCGATCGCCTTCTTGGTCGTGACCTCCGGGTGAACGCCCGTGGTGATGGCGTACTGCTCGGCAGGCAATCCGAATGCGTCCCATCCCATTGGATGCAGCACCTGGAAGCCGCGCATCACCTTGTAGCGCGACAGGATGTCGGTTGCCGTGTAGCCCTCGGGGTGCCCGACATGCAGACCTGCACCCGAGGGATACGGGAACATGTCGAGCACATAGAACTTTGGCTTCGATGCGTCAAAGCCCGTCTCACCAGGATTTGGAACACGCATGGCACCGCTGCGCTGCCACTCCCCTTGCCATCGCAATTCGATCTCACACGCGAGGCGCGCGTCGTAACGGTGCGGTGTCTGCTGATCGACCATGGAAGACGACCGAGGATACGCCGCAGCGCCACACATGCGACCGCGCTCGCCCTTGCATGCGCGCAGTGCGCGCCGCAGAAATCAGAACCCGACCGAGTTCCGCGTGCCCTGCTTCGTCATATCGACGGTCTTCGTCCAAGCCTCCAAACCTGTTCGGATGTTGGTCAGCGTCAGACGGAAGGTGTAGGTGGTCTGCTGGGTGTTGCCCGCTTGCCGCTTGACCTGAGTGATCTTTCCCGACAGCGAAAAGTCAGGGGATGGCATGCCGTCGACGGCGTTTCCTTGGCGGAACGCCTGTGCACGGAGCTGCTCCTGCGCAGTCTTGTCTTCCGCATTCGCGCCGAATGTCGTGACCACAGTCGCCTGACCGCTGTTCACCAGTTGTTCACGCATGCGGTACAGCAACTCGCCGACATCGAACTGCGAACTTGTGTCGTTCACCACCTTGTCAATCACAAGTTGCGCAGGCTTGGCACTGGCAGTTTTCAGGATGCCCGTCTCGATGAGCGACTCAAGCATGCCCGATGACGCCTTGAGGATGTCCTGCATGTCCACGTCACCCACGCTCACGACCGACTCTGGGCTCCCTGTCTCGACATACTTGGCAGGTGAACCGCAACCAGAGACAACGATGGTGGTCAAGGCCGCGATGCATGCTGCATGATGGACAGCGAGAGATTTCATGGGTCACTCCACATGGTGTGTTTGGGTACGGATGCGTCGGATAGGGAACACGGTCAGGTCATTGATCGGCGCGTCGAACCTGCAGGCGGAAGTCTGTCGCCGCTTCGCTTGGTGCAATTGCGCGGATCGTGGTGGAGCCTCCCGAGGGAACGTTGCTGGTCTTCCACACGGAGAGCTGCGATGGGATCACACTGCCGTTGGCATCCACCCAATCAAATCGATAGGAGAATCCCCGGTAGCTGAATCCGTTGTTGATCACATCGACCTGCACTTCGAGTGGACCACCTTTGCTTGGGAACATGCGTACCTCGCCGGCACTCAGGAAGATCTGCGTGAGCACATCATTCACTTGCGTCTTGGTCGGCACAGCCGTCGCGGACGGCGTCGTGCGGGTATAGGTGGTGTTGACGGACCCACAGGCGGTCAGCGCCGCTGCGGCCGAACAGAGTGTGAATCGAAGTGCTGGGTTCATGCTCATGGCTCCTGCTCCGTCTGCTCGGGCGACTCCGATTCTGGCGCGACCGTTTCGATGGTACGCGGGGCTGCACTCACTTGCGGCGCTGCAGGAACGGCCGCCGCCAATGACGCATGCTGAACCACGGGCGGCGCGCCTGCGGATGGCATCGTGACGAACACGATGTTGGGTGACTTGGGCTGCACGGGGACGCTGCACAGCGGCGCACCACCGGGTCGCCGCAGTTCGATCTGCCCACTCTCTGGCGTCGTCAAACGAAGCAGATCGATGCGCTTTGGCATCTGCCCCCAGCAGCGGAGATCGGCGGCCGTAGATGCCGCCTGATAGGCGATCCCTGCAATCTGCACGATGAGACCGATCGTGCTGTCGCTCTGCGCGGCCGCACTGCTCGCTGCGTATGTTGCGGCAGCCTTCGTCGCTGAACTGATGATCTCCTGCGTCACGATGGTCGGCAGACGCGCATCAAACTCCGCTCGCACCATCGCATCCATGTCGGCGAGCGTCACAGACTGCATGGCCGCGCCCTGCGCCTCCGCGCCACCACTGTCCGCCTCGATCGCGCCGAGCGCGTCATCCCGCACCTTGAAAACGGGGAATGCGGCGGAGACATAGTTGACGGGGCCGACAGGAATCGGGATATCCAGACGGAATTCGTCGTAGTACGGGGCGAGCCCTGAGAGGAAGAACACCCATGTGACGGGCATCGTGCCTGCAGAGGGGTTCTCGTCGATCAGCGCGATGTCGAGCGCGGCGGGGGCGAATCCAGGAATCATCTCCTCAACGGCACGCAGATCGGCGCGGGCGTTCTGGCGGTCGCCAAGGTCTGTGGATGTCGACAGCAGAAAGACGGCGCGCAGATAGCTCGTGAACGGATTCGGCAGCACTGCCATCCCATTCTGTGTGGGCGGGTTCCCCTGCCGGGCTCGGACCTGCGTGAGCGCACCCGCCGCCGCGGACTCGCTCCACCCCTTCTTTCGCCACGCCTCATCAGCGCTCGCCTGTTGCTTGGCGATCTCCTCCTGAAAGCGACTCTTTGCATCCTGTTGAAAGTCGCGGGCACGGTTCAGCTTCAGCCGTGCGGAATCGAAGTTGCCCCGTTCAAGATCGTTGATGCTGTCGAACGTGCACACCATGATGCGCTCAGGCGGCGTACCGCGGTAGATCCGAATGGTCTGGTTGACGACCGTCGTTGCAACCGCCTCGGTCACCTTTGCTTCAGCTTTCTCGTCGAGGTACGGCTTGATCTCCTCGAATGCTCGGTGGTACCAGAGGTCACTGCGCTCCCATGACTTCGCAATCTGTGCCGTGCGCGCTGCGGCCATGAAATAGATGAGTCGGTCCTGCTCATCCTTCTCCGCTTTGGCCGCCGCTTCGCAGGCCATGGCCTCCGCCTTTGGATACTCCCCGGCGATGAGCGCCGCATCAATCTGCTTGGTGGTGCGCCGCAGTTCTTGTTGGCAGCCAAAGGGCGACGTGGCACCCACGAAGGCCGCGCACAGGAACGCAGCACGAAGCGCACGCTGAACCGAACCCTCGCTGCAGGACGCTGCCCCTTCGATCACGGACCGAGAAGTTGCCACCAAATCGACTCTCCCCCAAGATTGAGATTCTGCACATTTCCTGTGTCAAGCCGAATGTTGCTGTTCTTCAGAAACTCGGCGACGGCCTTCACCTTGATGATCTCCGCCTCGCGCAGCACAGCGCCGTTCTTCAGATCATTGAAGACGGCTGCGTACCTTTCCCAGTTGGCACGCCCTTCAGGGGAAAACTGCATCGGGATGGAAAGCGCGAGTCCCGCCTTCACATTCATCATGCGGTCGACGGGCTCCAAACCGGGGCGCTCCAGCCGAAGCCTGTGAAGTCCTGGACGAACGCGGATGGTCCCGGGGGTCTGCCCGACCACGATGCCATCCACCATCACCGACACATTCATCGGCTCAAGTTTGTAGAGGTTGGGAACGATGGTGTAGTCACCGTTCGTTCCGAGCACTGCGTCGGGAACACTCAAGTCCGCGAGCACGGCGTTGATCTGCACGTCCACCTCGGCGCCACCCTCGCTCGTCTGCCGCACGCCATTGGATGCCACCGCCGCCGAGAGAGCTGCGCCAATCTGGCTCGCGGCATCCATCAACAGCGGGTTGATCGTGTCGAGCGTGGTGGCAACCTCAGGCGTGTCACGGACGGCGAGCCGTGCCGGCACGGTGCCCGCAGCGATGCTCCCACCGTTCGAACCGTCCAGAATCTGATAGGTCGCGCGCAGATTCCACTCTCGGATGAGAGTCTTGGTTTTGATCGTTGGATCATCGAAGGCTCGCTCCGTCTTGTCATAGGTGGTGATCGCTGCCGTCAGGAGATAGTCCGCACCCATGAGTGCTGCGAGGGCTGTGGCCGATGCGCGGTCCGACTGCAGTCGATCAAAGAGCTGCGACTCGGGCGGAGCCGTGCCAGCGTTGGGACCTGTCGCTGCAAATCGGTTGACCGCGTTCATGACATCCTCGCGGCGGATCAGTTCGAACTGACTCGTTGGAAGCGACGCAGCTATGTCGTCCTCGAAGACGCTGACCTTGTCCTCTGGAATGCAGATGGGTCGCTGCTTGACGAAGATGGCGACCTTTCGAGGCGTACCCGTCGCCTTGCCGTCCGATGCGGCGCCAGACCGCGCATCTGGGGTGGTCACGCTCGCGGGACGCGACTCGCCGCCCGTCGGTGAAGGCGTGCGACCGATCGGTGCGGCGGCTGGCGCAGCTCCAGATGCCGCACTTGCGCTACCTGTTGCGCGACCGTTCGGATCAATGCCCGCGGGCAATCCCTGCGGACGCACCCGCATGATCGAACCGCGGTCGATGCCGAGATCCTCGATCGCTTGTGCCGTCGAAAAACGGCTTCCCGCATCGGTCACTCGCGCCCATCCAATGTGCACTTCCTCGGAACCGAGCGACTTCCCCGTCTCGGGATCGACCATTTCTGCGCCCGGAGCAAGCACTTCCCAGATCTGTCCCGTCTCGACCCCCGAATCCTTCGTCCGATTGAAGGTGATTTGCCCCATCGTGTAGCCGACCACACGCGCAGGCATCAGGCTTTCGGATATCGCGCGTGAAGCCGTCGTTGCGAACAGCGCAGTCACCTTGCCAATCAGCGCGTTCGTCTTGCGCCCCCTTTGCTCAACGCCTCCGAGAATCTCGTCAAGGGCCGCCTCGTTCAGCGCCACGGATGTCGCGCGCAAAAGAACCCCCGATGAAGTATCGAAGATTCGAACGGACCCCTGCAACTGAATGGTGCGGCGCTCCGCGTTCGAGTCGCCAAACTGCCCCTTCAGCACCGTGCGCTCCACCACATCTTGGAAGTTCTCGATCGATACCGTGGCCAGATAGCGCGCACCTGCAAGTTGCAGTTGCTTCGCCGTCTGCGGATCGAGTGTGTCGACATTGCCGCTCGCCGAAAGGCTCTGCTCACGAAGCACAGCAGGAAGATCCGCGCGTGCCACAACATCGAAGCGACCGCCCGCGCTGAGCGCGTTGACGAGTTGCGGATCCGTGCCCTGCGCGATCTGCTCGAGAACATTGACCTGTCCATCCTCGGTCGCCTGCGTAAGCACTGCGCGCGTGACGGAGATGTCCCGCACTGCAATACGAGGCTTCCCCGCGGCTGTGGCGTCCTGCGTCTGTGCGGTCGCTGCACCGAAGCAAGCCATCCACGCAGCCATCAGTGAAAGAGCCCAAAGTGACAGAAGAGAGGTAAGGCCCGCGGATCGCCGCGAGCGGCGGCGTACGAATGTCATCATGGCAAGCAGAGTATCCGCAGAGGCAGTCCGCAAGATCCACGCAACCCCCGCATCCACACGGTCACTGCTCGATCACGGCATCTGCGGTCGCCGCATCTGGAAGTTGTGCGGGTGCTCCTGTATGTGCTTGAGGGCATCGCCCACCACATAGAAACTGCCCGTCACGCACACCAGATCCTCGGGGCTCGCCGCACGCAGCGCCAGCGCGATCGCTTCGCCAGCCGTGCGTGCCACCTGGCTCATCTTCCCGCTGCGTTCCTGGAAGAGCTTCTGAAGCTCATGTGGATCCGCCGCGCGCGGATTGCCGGTCGCGCGCGTGAAGATCACCTTGTCCGCGCCGAGGTTCAGTCGATCGAGCATCTCGCCGACATCCTTGTCCTGACAGCAGCCGAACACGGCCACCATGCTGTCGTAGGGGACATGCGCGCCCACACAGCGCATCAGCGCGTTCAGGCTCGCGGGATTGTGCGCGCCGTCCACCAGCACACGAGGACGCTCGCTCACCAGATCCATGCGACCCACGATGCGCGTCTTCGCCAGTCCGGCCGTGACGAGGTGCTCGGGGCAATCGAAACCCGCCGCGCGCGCCGCATCGATCGCTGCAAGCGCGAGCCCGCAGTTCGTCGCCTGATGCTCACCAGGCAGCGGCACTGGCAGATGCTCGATGCGAGTCTGCTTGGTGTAGAAGCACACACGCGTGTGTGGCCCAAGTTCGGGCGACGTGCAGAAGCGGCTGGAAAACTCGATGTCACGGTTCACGATGCGAAGCTCGGCGCCCGCGCGTTCCGCCACTTCGGCGAACGTGCGGTTCACCTCGGTCTGCGCATCAAAGACGATTGCAGGCACACCACGCTTGAAAATCCCGGCTTTCTCGCGGGCGATCTTGCCAAGCGTATCGCCGAGGATCCGCGTGTGGTCCAAATCGATCGTCGTCACGACGCTCGCGATGGGCGTGATCACGTTCGTGGAATCGAGGCGGCCACCAAGCCCCACCTCGATGACGGCGATGTCCACCGCTTCATTCGCGAAATGCTTGAACGCCATCGCCGTGATCGCCTCGAAGAAGGTTGGCTCCACCTTCGCGCGCGCCGCAGCCGACTGCACCTTCTTCGCCATCTCGACAAACGCGGGCTTCGAGATCATCTTGTGATCGACCGTGACCCGTTCGCGCACATCGATGAAGTGCGGACTCGTGTACACGCCGACGGTGTAGCCGCACTCCTGCAGCATGTGCGCGATCATCGCGCAAGTCGATCCCTTGCCGACCGTACCCGCCACATGAATCGTCTTCACTTCGTCCTGCGGATCGCCGAGCGCCGTGAGCAGTGCCCGCATGCGATCCAACTTGAACGCGCCATCGTCGTAGCGCACCGACCGCATCCGCTCAATGTCAGGTCGGTCCGCCAGCCAGCGCAGCGCGGCTTGGTAGCCATCGATGACCGTCTTCCGCGGTTTGGCGCTCTCGGAAGCTCGTTGTGGCATCAGCATTGCCGTACCCCCCCCGCGTGTCTTGCTTGCTGCGGCGGTTGCCTTGCGGACGGGACCCTTCGGCGCTGACTTGCTTGACATGGGGGGGTGAGTGTAGTCCTCTCGTTCATGAAGTCCAAACACATCAAAGCCGCGCTGCAGCACGAGGCGTGGCGCACCCTGCGCATCATGAGCGAATTCGTGGACGCCACCGACACCATGGTCCGCGTGGGACCAGCGGTCGCCGTCTTCGGCTCGGCGCGCACACGATCCGATCGCCCCGAGTACGCGCAAGCGATCGAGTGCGGCAAGCATCTGGTGCAGCGCGGCTTCGCCGTCATCACGGGCGGCGGCCCGGGCATCATGGAGGCAGCCAACAAGGGCGCGCTCGATGGCGGTGGCGTCAGCGTTGGTCTGAACATCTCGCTCCCCTTCGAACAAAAGCCCAATCCATATCAAAGCGTCGAACTCACCTTCCGATACTTCTTCGTCCGCAAGGTGATGTTCGTCAAGCACGCGCGCGGCTTCATCATCTTCCCGGGCGGCTTCGGCACGATGGACGAACTGTTCGAGTCGCTCACGCTGATCCAGACATTGAAGATCGTTCCCTTTCCTGTTGTGTTGGTCGGGACGGCGTTCTGGAAGCCGCTGCTCGACTGGATGCGCACGACGCTCGCCGAGGAGTTCGGCACTATCTCACGCGAGGACTTCGAGCTGTTTCATGTCACCGATGATGTCTGTGAAGCCGTCGACATCGTGCATGAGGTTCACGCGGGGCGCCGACTGTGGGCGCCGAAGTTGCCGCGCTTCGCATCAGACCCAGCGCCCGCGGAAGAGGAAGGCATCCGTCCCGGCATCCACCCACGCCGCCATATGAAGGGCGACGCATACCTCGGTGTCGACAACCTCGAGTGACCGCGCCGCGCGGCACCGTGCGCTGGTCATCTCCCGCCGCGGCAATCAGCGCCACTCGTGGCGGGGATAACGACGGCGCAGTTCCGGGCGCAACTGCGGATAGAGCACCCGCCAAAACGCGGGCAGATCGCTCGTGATCTGCAGCGGGCGGCGGTGCGGCCCAAGGATCTCCAGCAGCACGGGAACGCGCCCCCCGCCCACGCATGGCGACGTCTCGAGCCCGTACAGATCCTGAATCTTTGCCGCGCCTCGCACGGGCTGACCGATCTCGTACTTCAGCCGCATGCGGAAGCCGCGTGGCAGCGCGACTTCGGTCGGCGCCATCTGCTGAATGAAGCGACGATCCTCATGGGACAGCGCGCCCTGCAATACCTCAAGCGATGGGCGACTGCGCACCTCGCTCCATCTCGTCGCCCCTGCCGCCAACTCCGCAAACAGGATTCGCAAGTCGTCATCGCCGTACACATCGAGTCGCCGCTCCGGCGCAAGTGCCGACACCCAACGCACCCGTGCGATCCACGGCACGCTCCGCTCATCCCAGTCATCCGGACGCCGACCATCCGCGATCATCTGTGCAGCGATCACATCCGCTGCCGCGCCTGCCTCGCGCGGCGGACGCACGGTCGCGTCAATCACCACCTCATCGAACAACCGCTCTTCCACCGACACCACTGCCTCGCGTTCGGCATCCCAACGCTCCTCATGCTTCATCGTGAAGCGCTGCGGCAGCGTCGACTCCACCCACGAAAGGTGCAGACCGTTCACCATCGAAAGCACGGTCTGCACGGCATCCCCTTCGCCCATCTGCCGAACATCGAAGGCGAGCAGCGGACCAGCGCCCTGATGCAGGCTTGAACGGTCGATCGACACCTTGCGCCTGCCGCGCATCGACGCGTGCGGGCGCTGCGCATCGATGCGCCATCCGACACGGTCGGGGAAGCCAAGCATGAACGCGGCCGCCACTTCCGCATCGGCGTCGTGGTGTGCGCCGCCGCGCAACGACGCCCCCTGCACGCACGATTCCGCCGCTCGCTGCAGATGCGCCGCTGCCCGCTCGAGTTCGCGCGCCGACACCGCGTCCACGCGCCCGCGGGCCCCGCGCTTCCATGCCTGCCAGGCGCGTTCCCGTGCGGTGAGATCTCCAGGCAGATCGCCGCGCTCAAGCACGCCGCGAAGTGCCGCCGCGTCTTCGCGCTCGAAGGGATCTCGCTCTGCGAGCAGCGCAGCCCACCACGAGGCGCGCGCCGCCACACCGCGCCGCGCACCCTCGAGCAGCGCCCGCGCAAGCCGCGGATGCGCGGGGATGCGCGACATCGCGCGTCCGTCCGCGGTCAACGCACCATCCACAGCGACGGCACCGCACTGCCGCAGCACATCCTCCGAGCGCGCGAGCGAAGCGCTCGTCGGCGCATCGATCCATGGGAACGCCGCGACATCGTCGAACCCCGCGGCACGAAGCGAAAGCACCGCCTCCGACAGATCGATGCGGTGCACCTCGGGGGTGTCGAACGCGGCTCGACGCGCATGCGAGGCAGCGCTCCACAGCCGCACGCACGCGCCAGGACCCGTGCGCCCCGCGCGACCCGAGCGCTGCGCAGCACTCGCTTGGCTGATCGGCTCGATGCGGAGTGCGTTCAAGTCGCGCTGCATGTCGAAGCGGTGAATGCGTGCCACACCGCCGTCGACAACCCACCGAATGCCCGGGATCGTGAGGCTCGTCTCCGCGATATTCGTGGCAAGGATCACACGGCGCTTCGCACTCGGCGCAAAGACGCGGTCCTGCTCCTCGGGCTGCTGTCCGCCATGAAGCGGGAGCAGTTCAATCTGCGCAGCGGAACGCTCTGCGCGCATCAGTTCGAGTGTGCGCGCAATCTCGCCGCGACCGGGCAAGAACACAAGCCCATCGCCACCAAAGCGGTCAGCCGCCTCGAGCGCCTCCTGCGCCACGCGCGCGCAGGCATCGTCGCCACCCTTCGCATCCGTACGGTGCTCGACCGTCACGGGATGAAGTCGCCCCTCGACCTGCAGCGGTTCCACTTCCAGTGAACGCGCCACGCGCGCCGCATCGAGCGTTGCGCTCATCACGACCAGCGCGGGCGCCTGACCGCTGCCGCCACTCGAAGTCTCTCCGCGCCGCGCCCGCTGCCGCGCAAGCGCCTGCGCGCGCAGCACAAGCCCCACCGAAAGGTCCGATGAAAGCCCGCGCTCATGGAACTCATCGACGATCACCGTGCCGATTCCCTCGAGCCCGCCGCGTGCGGTCGCCATCCGCACGAACAGACCATCCGTCATGAACAGGATGCGCGTGCGCTCGCTTTCGTTCCTGTCGAAGCGCGTTCGCCAACCGACAAGATCGCCCTCGCGCGCACCCATCTCGTGCGCCACGCGCCGCGCCACCGCGCGCGCCGCCAAACGCCTCGGCTGAAGCACCACGATTCGCCCCGCATCGGTGAACCCCGCACGTGCAAGCACTTGCGGCACCTGTGTCGTCTTTCCCGATCCCGTCTCCGCAACGAGCACGAGCCGCTGCGCCTCGCGCAACTGGCGCACGATCTGCTCGGCATGCTGCAGCACCGGCAGCGCCGGCGCGAGCGGATCAGAAGGCATCCGAGTATCGCTTGCGCACATCCTGCAGGAAGCGCGAGATCTGCCCCTGCTGCTTCGGCGACGCCGTGACCTCGACTTCACGCGTCCAGATGCTCATGAACCCAAGCGCGCCATCCTCGCTCAACTTCGGCACCTCGCGGTCCTTCATGCGTTCCTCGCCACGCGATGAGTCGCGGCGAATGCGTTCCACACGCTCCTTGTCGCTCACATCGCGCTCCTTGCCCGTCGCGAGGCGTTCACCCATCTTGCTCCACTCGACGACCCAGCGGTCGATGTACGCGTCGCGCTCACCGGGCGCCGTGTTGAAGTAGCCGTCCGCACCCTGCGAAAGGATGTCCCGTGCGAGCACGCGGACATTTTGCGTCATCTGCTCGCGCACAGGACCCGTCACGCCCGCCATGAAGCCGGCCATCGCGGCGCTCTCCGCCGCCTCCATGCCGCGGAAACGATCGCTCAGCTCGCGCAGGAAACGCATGCGCTCCTCAAGCGGCAACTCGTTGAAGTCGTCCATCGCGAGATAACCAAGCACATCATCGACAGGACTGTCGAAGATTGATGGCGGTGGCTTCCAGCGAACGACCGCCCACCAATAGGCGCCGCCACCCACGAGTGCAAGAAGCAGCAACACAGCCGTACCGCGCAGGATCGCGCCGCGCCGTTCGTTGAGCCAGTCGATGAGGTCACGCAGATCCATGTTGTGTCTCGCAGCGGTGCGTAGGGTACCTGCACACGATCACGGCTCCTCCGCTTCGAACTCCACCTTGATCGCACGAGCGGATCCATCGAGATACACGCCGTTTCTTGGAATCCGCGTGCCACCCGTGTGTCGATCGGCACTGTCGAGCAGCAGCGGGAAGAGTCCATTGCTGTCTTCCTCAAGCAGCGCCAAGACCAACTTCGACTCCGTCTGCAGACGAACTTGCTCGCGCTGCACGGGCGACGCGTTCTGCGGCATCGCGAGCAGCACCTGCAGCACTTGGAACTGAATCTCCGGCGTAAAGCGAATCAACCCGGGGAAGTAGGTGTAACTCGTCCCCGTTTCGAGCGACTCGCTGTCGACATCGGCTGGGCAGAGCCATGTCGGGCTGTCGACTGCCAGAAACTTCGAAAGCAGATTCGGCAGACCACCCTCGGTTCCGTCGGGCGTCACGACGGGCAGGAAGTCGCACATCGGCAGCAGCCCCTTGTTCGCCGTCTGGTACGACTGCATCGCCGAATAATTCTGCCGAAGGTTGCTGAGGCAGCCCGCGTTGTGGCTCTCCTGCTGAATCATCTTGTAGGCAGGCACGGTGATGCCGACGAGCAACACGATGATGCCGATCACCACCAACGCTTCGACGAGCGTGAACGCTTTCACAGAAGTTGTCCGCTCGCGCCGCATCACGCACCAATAGTAGTCGCAGGTGCCGAAAAAACCGCGTCCACAAAGCGCTTCGGATCGAACGGCTCGACATCCTCAGGTTGCTCGCCGACGCCGATCAGTTTCACGGGAATGCCGAGTGCATCATGGATGGCCACCGCCACGCCGCCGCGCGCGGTGCCGTCCATCTTCGCAAGGAAGATCCCCGTCACTGCCACAGCCTGCCTGAACGCCGTCGCCTGCACGATCGCGTTCTGCCCGCTTGTGGCATCGAGCACGAGCAGCACCTCATGGGGCGCGCCAGGAATCTGCCGCGCGATCACATCGCGAATCTTGGTGAGTTGTCGCATCAGGCTCGCCTCGTTGTGCAAGCGACCCGCCGTGTCCACGAGCAGCACATCGACACCCCGCTTGACCGCCGCCTGCGCCGCATCAAACGCGACCGCCGCAGGATCGCCGCCTGTGGAACCCTTCACGACCTCCACGCCGAGCCGCTGCGCCCAAATGCCAAGCTGCTGAACCGCACCCGCGCGGTAGGTGTCCGCGGCCGCGAGCAGCACCGAACGACCGGACTTGCGGATCGAGTGCGCGATCTTGGCGACGCTCGTGGTCTTGCCGGCACCATTGACGCCAACGACGAGCACGACCGCGGGCTTGCCCACACCCACCGCAATCTCGCGCGACGCACCTCCGCCAGTCGTGAGACGATCCGCGAGTACTCGCTTGAGGTACTCGAGCGCATCTTCTCCGCGTTCCACACGCCCCGCACGGAACTCCGTTCGAAGCGCCGCCACGATTTCGCGCGCGGCAGTGACGCCGACATCCGCCGCCACAAGTTGCGCCTCGATCTCCGTCAGCAGTTCATCGCTCAGGCGTCGACCATGCAGCACGCTGCGCAGCCCAGCACCAACTGCGGACGCAGTCTTGGAGAGCCCGCGGCGAATCGCATCGAACGTGGAGGCGAAGAGCATCGGCGCAGCCTCACGCCACCCGATCGCCGGGCGCCTGCTGCTCGGCGCGGCTGATCGCGATGCGATCGAGGATCGCATTGATGAACGCGTAACTGCGCTCCGTGCTGTAGACCTTCGCCAGTTCCACGGCACCATTGATGGCAAGCGGCGCGGGAACGCCACCGTGCACCACTTCCCAGTAGCCGATGCGAAGGATGTTCCTGTCCACGCTCGCCTGACGGTTCGTCGGCCACTCGGGTGCAAGCGCAGTCACGTCGCGGTCGGCATCCGCGCGCGAATCCCACGCAGCGCGTGCGAGTGTCATGCCGCCATCGACCGCCTCCGGCGGAAAGTCGCACTCCCACTGGGTCGGATCGCTTGGTCGCGACTCGCCCGCACGCGCACGGAACGAACGCGCAAGGAGATCGCTGTCGCCGGGACCGCCGCCAAGATCGAACTGGAACAGCGCCTGCAGTGCGCAGCAGCGCTCGGCGTGCGAGGCGCTCACCGCAACGATCCCGCACCGCGGGACGCACCGCCCACGGAACTCCCGGAGAGCGATCGAATCGCAGCGACCGCGCGAAGTGCAGCGCTCATCGCCTCCTCACCCTTGTTGCCCTTGGCGCCACCGGCACGCGCGCGCGCCTGCTCGATCGTCGCGCATGTCAGCACACCGAAGCACACGGGCTTGCCGCTGTCGAGCCCCACACGCATCAACCCGTGCGCAACGGCATCGGAGATGTAACGGTCATGGCTCGTTTCCCCCGTCAGCACACAGCCGATCGCGACGACCGCGTCCACATCGGACCGATGCGCAGCCGCGGCGGCAATCAAGGGCAGTTCAAAGGCGCCTGGTGCGGTGATCTGCTCAAGCCGATCCGCGCGCCCGCCCGCATCCTCGAAGGTGCGCCGCGCTCCAGACGCGAGCGTTCCACTGATGTCGGCGTGGTAACCGCTGACGACAAGCACGACCGTCATGTCGTGTGCGCGCAGTGGCGAGTGATCCGTTGCATGCTCGGACGGTTTCATGGAAAGGTGAGATGGTAGCCTCGCATCATGGCGGGCGTCGCACGCAAAGTGCTCTCCGCAGTCGAACTGACGCGCACATCGATGGCATTCGGCGCCATCACCGACTTGTGGCTCATTGTCATTCTCTCGCGTACGCGACCGGAGTACCACTACATGCCTGTGGCAACCATGCCACTTGCACAGGCGTTGGCTTGCTCAGCGATCACTGCAATCGGACTCTTCGCCTTCGGTGCAACGCTGAACGACCTGCTCGATGCGCGACGCGACCGCGTCTTCAGCCCGCAGCGTCCGATTGCTGCGGGCGATCTTGGCGGGACGCAGGCGCTGACGGTCGCGCTCGGATCCCTGCTGATGGCGATCGCGGGCGCCGTGCTGTTCGGCAGCGGTGCACTGCTGATCACCTTGCTCGTGGCGGGCGGTCTCGTGTTCTACAACGGCGCCGGCAAGTACATCCCCGGTGTCGGCATCATGACAATCGGCTTGCTGCATGCGGCACACATGCTGATCCCCAACGACCAGTTCACCTTCACGCTGCCCGCATGGCTCGCGATGACGCATGCGCTGGTCGTCGCAGGTGCCATGCACATTCTGCAAGGCAAACGACCGCCGCTGTCTCGGCGCGCGATCGCATCGGTGGTCGCAGGGTGGATCGCGTGGAGCAGCGTGCTCATCGGGCTTGGAGTCATGCGTTCTTCGGGGTCGTTCTGGCCAAGCGATGCGCCGCTCTGGGGCACGCTTCTCCCCGTGCTCGCCGCGGCTGGCTTCGGCGCGGTGCTGCTTCGCAAGATCCCTCGTGCGCTCACGCCGCAGATCGCAGCGACAAAGGTCGCTCGGTACGGGGCGCTCTGGCAGTCGGTGTACGCGGCATCGTGGCTCTTCGCGTGGGGACAGTTCGGGTGGGGATTGATCGCACTCGTCATGGCGGCGCTTGCGTTTGGCCTGACCATCGCCGTGAAGGAAGTGTCGACCGCGCTGCATGATCCGCTCAGCTTCCGCGGCTGAACCAATCTCGCCGTAGCATCCGCGCCCACGATGGCTGCGAGCGATCGGCGAGCGACAGACGCGGCGCGCTACCCCGCGAAGACCCTCCTCCATGCGGTCGTCCGGCGCAGAATCACACGCGTCGTCGCCCCGCTCTCCATGCTGCTCTGCGCGATGCGCGCGGATGCACAGGAACTCCGCGCCGTTCCGATCACGGGGCAGTCGCTCGGCGGATTCGTCATTCCCGTCGAACCAGTCACTGGCGACATCCGCATCGAAGGCGTTCGCGCGTGGACCTGGACGGTCGACGACACGCAGCGCGTGCAACTTGCAGGCGACGTGCAGGTTCGCTTCGGCGGCTACTTCTTCACCAGCACCGACGCGGTCGTGTGGATCAACCGCATCCCAAGCGCCGCAGGACTGATCAACCAGATCGCCGTCTATTTCCCAGAGGCGGAGGAGCCCACACGCCGCGCGGGACTCGGCGCGAGCGGCAGCGATCTGCTCGTCACGGGCAGCAGCCGGGGTGAGGTGCAACTCTCCGCAGTGATGGTTGAGCAGAAGCCGCCACCGGGCGGCAGCGTGCTCACTGCCGCGACGGCTCGCGTCAAGCGTTACCTTGAGTCCATCGCGCGCGGCGCGCTCTTGCAGCGCAGACCGCAAGTGGATGCGCCGCCGCCGCCACCGCGGGATCCACCGCTGCTGATCGGTGCTTCGCCCGTTCCACCGCCACCCGAGCCGACGCTTCCCTCGCCGCTCGTGCGCGCTGCGAAGGACAGCGCGGAGATCTTCAGCCCGCGCGGATCGGTCTCCTTCTCTGCGGGCGATGTCTCCGTCGATACGGAACAGGACTGCGTGATGCTCGCGGGCACCGTGCGCGTGGACTACACCAGTCCTCCCGGCGAAGGTCCGCTGCGCGAACTGCAACTCTCCGCCGACCGCGGTGTGGTGTTCCTCAAGCCCGAATCCACGCGCGGCGCTTCCGAAGCCAATGCCCTCCTCGATGCGGGCGACATCGCTGGCATCTATCTCGAAGGCGATGTCATTGCCACCGACTCCAACTATGTGCTGCGCGGCAAGCGCGTCTACTACGACCTCGAACGCAACAAGGCGATCGTCCTTGACGCGGTCATGCGCACCACGATGCGAAACGGACTCCTTGCGTACGCGCGCGCGGCGGAGATGCGCCAGATCGCGGCAGGCGAGTTCGAGGCGGACACCGCACGCGTCTCCACCAGCGAGTTCTTCACGCCGCACCTCTCCGTCGGCGTCTCGAAACTGACCGTCACCGAAGACTCCTCACCGGGCGGCTCGGGCAGCTATTTCACTGGGCAGCACGCCACGCTGCGCGCGAGCGGCGTTCCCTTTTTCTACTGGCCATACATCGCAGGATCACCCAATCAGATCCCGCTGAAGTACATCAATGTGGGCTTCAACGACTTCTTCGGAGTGATCGTCAAGAGCGACTGGGATCTGCTCGATCTGATGGGCATCGAGAATGCTGAACCGCTGACGGAAGTCCGACTGCTGCAGGAGGCGTATTCGAAGAACGCGGCGGGTCTTGGCGTCTCGGCGCAGGCGAAGATCTTCGGAAGTTCCGCGAACATCCGCGCGATGGGTCTGTACGACTTCGGGAACGAAGAACAGACTGCCGCGGGGAGAACCATCATCAGTCCGATCCAGTACCGCGGCGATGCTGAGGGCAGTTGGCGCGGCAACCTTGCGAGTGATGTCACTTTGGCGATCGAGTTTGCCGTGTTCAGCGACTCCACCTACGCGTCCATCTTCAAGCAGGGCGACTACCTCAATCGCCGCGAGTACGAGACGATGGGCTACTTGAACTGGCAAGACGCAAACAATTCTCTGTCGCTGCTGCTCAAGTACAACCCGAACAACTTCAT
>Ga0194128_10003153_pt1 | contig 25756 bp, 18 predicted proteins | sample TA2KigCa65mmetaG_FD_148650 | JGI IMG/M metagenome (GOLD analysis project Ga0194128, IMG submission 148650) | Freshwater microbial communities from Lake Tanganyika, Tanzania - TA2015037 Kigoma Deep Cast 65m | ecosystem: Environmental > Aquatic > Freshwater > Lake | place: Tanzania: Lake... | reverse complement strand
GGCGGTTCGACGCCGATGGACGCCGCGCGCCGACCGGAGCTTCGCGTACGCGCCGGCCATTGCCGCCGGCGTGGCGCTGGCAGCGGTGTTCACATGATCCCGCGGCGCGGCTGGCGGCGCGACGAGCGCGGGACCGCGCTCGTCGAGACGGCGCTGACGTTTCCGCTGGTGCTGCTGCTCTCGATCAGCGTGTTCGAGTTCGGGCGCGCGTTTCAGCACTGGCAGATCCTCACCAACGCCGCCCGCGAAGGCGCGCGCGTGGCGGTGCTGCCCTCGACCTCCGACGAGGACGTCAGGGCCCGCGTGCGCACCTACCTCGACGCGGGGCGGCTGGCGGCCGCCGACGCCGCGACGGTGGGCGTGGCGCGCAACGACGAGATCGCACTCGGCGACGACGCCACGGCGTCGGCGTCGACCGTCACCGTCAGCTATCCGTTCGAGTTCGTCGTCCTGCTGCCGTTGATGCAGCTCGTGGCCGGCGCGTCGAGCGTCGGCGAGGCGATCACGATGACCGCGTCGGCGACGATGCGCAATGAATAGGGATCGGGTATGAGTCGAATCCGCGTCTTCATCGTGCTGGGTGTGGCCCTCGGGCTGGGCGGGACGTTCGCCTACGCCACCTACCAGTACATCCAGAACGCTCCCGTTCGCGAGGTGAGCCTCCCCACGACGCCCGTCGTCGTGGCGGCGGCGGATCTGGGGCTCGGCGTCGAGCTGCGCCGTGAGGACCTTCGAACCATCGCGTGGCCGTCGGACGCGGTTCCCGCGGGCTCGTTCCGCGATCCCCAGGAGATCGTCGGGCGCGGGATCGTGCAGGCGGTCGCGCAGAACGAGGCGGTGCTGCCGAGCAAGCTGGCGCCCGTGGGGGCCGGCGCGGGGCTCCCGCCCGTCATTCCCGAGGGGATGCGCGCGCTCTCGGTGCGCGTGAACGACGTGATCGGGGTTGCCGGCTACGTGCTGCCCGGCACGCGCGTGGATGTGGTGGCGACCGTGAGCCCCACGAACCAGCAGACCGACATCACGTCGAAAGTCGTGCTCACCAACGTCCTCGTGCTGGCGGCCGGCACGCGGATCGAGCGCGACGCCGAGCAGAACAAGCCGATCACCGTCAGCGTCGTCACGCTGCTCGTCGGTCCCGCGGATGCCGAACGCCTGACGCTGGCGAGCACGGAAGGAAAGATTCAGCTGGCGCTGCGCAACCCGCTCGACGCGACCGCGCCGCCCACCCCGGGCGTCCGCCCGGCCGTGCTGCTCGGCTACGCCCCGCCGCGGCCGGCGCCCCGTCCGGCGGCCAAGCCGGAGCCGCCGCCTCCGCCCCCGGTGGTCGAGATCATCCGCGGCAACACGCGCGCGCAGGAAGTCGTGCGCCAGGAGTAGGGACCATGATGACGGGATACGCGCGGCTGCTGATCGTCTGGCTGCTCGGCACGAGCGCCGTTGTGGCGCAGACCGGGGCCGCCGCCGGGCCGCCCGAGCGCGGCGGGGCGGAGGCGCCCGACTCGTCCGCCGCCGCTCCCGCGCCGCTCCCGTCGCCGGTCGCGGATCCGACCCTGGTGGCGCTGCTCGTCGGCCGGTCGACGGTCATCGACATCGGCGCGCCCATTGCCCGCGTGTCGCTCACGAGCGCCGATGTCGCCGACGCGCTCGTCACCTCGCCGAGCCAACTGCTCGTCAACGGCAAGACGCCCGGCACCATTTCGATGTTCGTCTGGGAGCGGGCCGGGGCGCTGCGGCGGTACGAGATCGCGGTGCAGCGCGATCTCGCGCGACTGCAGGACCAGCTCGAGGCGCTCTTCCCGGGCGAGCCGATCGAGGCGCGCGCCAACGGCCGCCAGATCGTGCTGTCGGGATCGGTCTCGAGCAAGGACCTGGCGGCCCGCGCGATCGACGTGGCAGCCGGCTTCGTCGAGCGCCGCGACGACGTCGTGGCGCTGCTGCAGGTGCCGCAGGCGCTGCTGGCGCGGAGCAATCAGGTACTGCTGCGCGTCAGGTTCGCGGAGGTGAGCCGCAGCGCGCTGACCGAGCTGGGGCTCTCGCTCTTCACCAGCCCGACCGGGATCAACAACACGCTCGGCCGCATCACGACGCAGCAGTTCGCCGCACCCGGATTCGAGGAGCTGGAGTGGTCCAAGAACGGGTTCGACTTCGGCGACCCGGTCACGAGCGCGAAAGGCCAGTTCACGTTCAGCGATTTCCTGAACTTCTTCATCCTCAGCGAGAAGTACGACCTCGGGCTGCTGGTGCGGCTGCTCCAGAGCCGCGGCCTCTTTCAGAGCCTCGCCGAGCCGAACCTCGTCGCCGAGAGCGGCAAGGAGGCGAGCTTCCTGGCCGGCGGCGAGTTTCCCATCCCGGTGGCGCAGGGCTCGGGGGCCAACATCGGCGTCTCGGTCATCTTCAAGGAATTCGGCGTCCGGCTGAGCTTCCTGCCCATTGTCAACGGCGAGCGGGTGCACCTCAAGGTCCGCCCCGAAGTCAGCCTGCTCGACTTCAGCAACGCCGTGGTCTTGGCCGGCTATCGCATCCCGGCGCTCACGACGCGGCGCACCGAGACGGAGCTCGAGCTGCGCGACGGCCAGACGTTCGCGATTGCCGGTCTGCTGAACAACACGATGACGCAGACGCTGTCGAAGGTCCCCGGCATCGGCGACATGCCGATCCTCGGGTATCTCTTCCGCAGCAAGGCGGCGCGCAAGGACCAGACAGAGCTGGTGGTCCTCATCACGCCGCAGATCCTGCCGCAGGACTCGAGCGGCGCGGCCGGTCAGCTGCCGCGGCTCCAGGAGCCGTTCCTGCCTCCGCTGCAGGACGATGCGTCGCTGCCGGCGCCGCCCCCCGCGTTCACGGGGCCGGGACGATGAGCCGCCCGGGTCCGCTGCGCCGCCTCGGCCGCGACGAGCGCGGGTTGTCGATCCTCTACGTGACGGCCGGCTTCCTGGCGTTCTTCATCGCCACGACGCTGGCGATCGACGTCGGCATGCTGACGACGGCGCGCGCGCAGGCGCAGAACGCCGCCGACGCCGGCGCGCTGGCCGGCGCGATCGCGCTGGCGGTCGACAGCTTCGACGATCGCTCGCCGGGCGGTCCCGCCGTGCAGGCGGCCGCCAGCGCCGCGGGTGACAACCTCGTCATCGGCGGCGACGTCTCCGTCGAGCCGTCGGACGTCACGTTTCCCGCGGCGCCGGACGGCGAGGCGAACCGCGTCCGCGTGGCGGTCTTCCGCAGCGCCGCACGCGCCAACCCGCTCCGGACGTTCATCAGCGCCGTCTTCGGCGTGACGACGGTCGACATGACGGCCGCCGCCACGGCGGAGGCGGCGCCGGCCAACGCCATGACCTGCGTGCGGCCGTTCACGATTCCCGACCGCTGGACCGAGAACAACGTGCCGCCGAACGACACGTTCGACCGCTACGACAAGAAGGGCGCCGTGATCGCGAACGCCGACGTCTACGTGCAGGGGCAGAACAGCTACGACCCGGAGCGCGACAAGGGGCTGCCGCTCACGCTCCGCGCCGGGACCGGCAACAACGTGGCGCCGACGTTCTACTACTCGTGGAGCATGCCGGGCGGCAACGGCGAGACCGGCGCCGCGTGGTACCGGCAGAACATCGCGGGCTGCAATCAGGCGGCGTTCGTCAACGGATACGTCATGACGCAGGAGCCCGGCAACATGGTCGGCCCCACCGTGCAGGGCGTCGAGGATCTGATCGCGCAGGATCCGGCGGCGTACTGGGACGAGGACGAGCGGCGGGTGAAGAGCCCGCTCGGACGCAGCCCCCGGATCTTTCCGATCCCGCTGTACGACCCCGACTTCTTCCAGAGCGGGAAGATGACCGGCCGCATCGCCACACTCACGATGGCGGGATGGATCGGCTTCTTCGTCGAGAGCACGCGCGGCAACGAGGTGTACGGCCGCATCACGCCGATTCTCGGCACGATCGATCGCGATGCCGGACCGGCGCCGGACGGAACCTTCCCGCGCGCCGTGCGTCTGGTCGAGTAGGTCATGGCGCTGCTCACCGGACTGATCCTGAGCGACGACGAGACGTTCCGGCGGCAGGCCTCGTCCGTGCTGCGGTCGGGCACCGCGCCGATTACCGTCGCACCGGGTCCAGCTGAGGCCGGAGGCGCGGGGCAGCCGTCGCACCCGCACGGCGCACAGCCCGATCTCGTCCTCGTGGACGGGCGCCACGACGTGGAGGCCGCACTCGGGGCGATCGAGCGCCTCCGAGCCACGGCCCCAGCGCTGTCGATCTTCATGGTCGCGCTGGAGGCCAGCCCCGACGCGATCCTGCGGGCGATGCGGGCCGGGGCGAACGAGTTCGTGACGTGGCCGCCGGCCGACCAGGCGGTGCACGACGCCGTCGCGCGCGCGGCCGCGCGCCGCGACGCCTCGCCGGCCTCGCGGCTGCGCGCCACGACCGTCGTCTTCTTCGGCGCCAAGGGCGGCGCCGGCACCACGACGATCGCCGTCAACTCGGCGGTGGAGCTGGCGCGTCTGAGCCGGCGGCCCACCGTCATCGTCGATCTCAAGGCCGGTCTCGGCGAGGTGACGCTGTTCCTGGGCGTGCGCAGCCGCTACAGCCTGCTCGACGCGCTCGACAACCTGCACCGCCTCGACAACGAGTTCCTCAAGGAGCTCGTCATCAAGCACAAGTCCGGCCTGGAGATCCTGGCCGGGTCGGACCAGTTCGATCGGCCCGGCGCCGTCGACGCCGGTGCGATCGAGGAGGTCTTCCGGCTGCTCGCGCGCCAGTACGTCCACATCGTGGTCGACGCCGGCAGCCAGCTGACGCCGTGCGCGACGGCCGTGCTCTACGCCGCGGACAGCATGTATCTCGTGCCGAATCCCGACGTGCCGTCGGTGCGGAACGCCCAGCGGCTGCTCGATCGCGTCGCGCAGCTCGGGGCGTGCGGCGAGCGGGTGCGCGTGCTCCTGAATCGCGCCTCCGAGCCGTACCCGATCGCCCCCGACCAGATCGAGAGCGCGCTCGGCCGTCCCATCGAGCACATGTTCCGCAGCGACTACCGCACCGTGTCGGCGGCGCTCAACTCCGGGGTGCCGCTGTCGATGACGGGGAACACGGAGCTCGCCTCGCAGTTCGACGGCTTCATCCGGCGGATGCTCGCCCCCGAGGGCGAGGCGGCGGCGCCGGCGCGGCGCGGCACGCTCGGGCTGCATCGCCTGGCGTCGATCTGGTAACCGACGATGGCCACCGTGTCCTCGTCGGTGATCGCGGGGCGGCCCGGTGCCGACCCGGCGTCGGGCCGCGTCCCGCACGCGGCGGCGCAAGAGGCGGCGCCGCGGCAGGCCGTCCGCCAGCAGTACCTCGAGCTGCGGGCGAGCGTGCATCGCCGGCTCCTGGCGCGCCTCAACCTGGAGGCGCTCGCGCTGACCGACCGCGCCCGCGCCGAGACCGAGATCCGCACGCTGCTCGGCCAGCTCCTCGCGGAAGAGGCGATCCCGATCAGCCTCAGCGAGCGCGAGCTGCTCTTCAGCGAGGTGATCGACGACGTGTTCGGGCTCGGCCCGCTCGAGCCGCTGCTGCGCGACCCGGATGTCAGCGACATCCTCGTCAACACGTCGCGGCACGTCTTCGTCGAACGGCGCGGCGTCCTCGAGCGCATCGCGGCGACGTTTCAGGACGACAGGCACCTGCTCCGGGTCATCGATCGGATCGTCAGCCGCATCGGCCGCCGCATCGACGACAGCTCGCCGATGGTCGACGCGCGGCTCGCCGACGGCTCGCGCGTCAACGCCGTCATTCCGCCGCTCGCCGTCGACGGACCGCTGCTCTCCATCCGCCGGTTCCCGGCCGAGCGACTCACGGCCGACCATCTCGTCCAGCTGCGCTCCCTCACGCAGCCGATGCTCGACCTGCTCACGCACGGCGTCCGCGCGCGGCTCAACTGCCTCGTGAGCGGCGGCACCGGCGCCGGCAAGACCACGCTGCTGAACGTGCTCTCGGGCTGCATCTCGGATCGGGAGCGCATCGTCACGATCGAGGACGCGGCGGAGCTGCAGCTGCGCCAGGACCACGTAGTGCGCCTCGAGACCCGGCCGCCGAACATCGAGGGGAGGGGGGCGATCCGGCAGCGGCAGCTCGTCATCAACGCGCTCCGCATGCGCCCCGATCGGATCGTGGTCGGTGAGGTGCGCGGCGAGGAGGCGCTCGACATGCTGCAGGCGATGAACACCGGCCACGACGGATCGCTGACGACGGTGCACGCCAACTCGCCGCGCGACGCGCTGGCGCGGATCGAGACGATGGTGGCGATGGGCGCGACCAACCTGCCGGAGCGGGCCATCCGGCAGCAGATCGCGTCGGCGATTCAGCTCGTCGTCCAGCAGACGCGGTTGAGCGACGGGTCGCGCCGCGTGACGAGCGTGTCGGAGATCACCGGCATGGAAGGCGACGTCATCACCATGCAGGAGATCTTCGTGTTCGAGAAGCTGGGGCTCGGCCCCGACGGCAGGGTCATCGGGCGCTTCCGCGCCACGGGAGTGCGCCCCAAGTGCGGCGAACGTCTCCGCGCCGCGGGCGTCCACCTGCCCGGGGAGATGTTCGAGGGCGTCGTGGAGGTGCGCTGATGCTGGCGCCCGTCCTCGTCTTCGTGCTCGTGGCCGGCGTCGTGCTGGGGGGGTACGTCGCCGCGTTCGCGGTTCGCGACGAGATGAGCCGCCGGCGGCTCGAGCGCCGGCTGCAGGACGTGGCGCAGCCGGGCGCGGCGCCCGACGAGAGCATCGTGCTGCGTCCGGTGGAGGGGCCGCTGCCGGCCGTGGACCGCGCGCTCGGCCGCACCCGCGCCGGGTCGCGGCTGACGGGCCTGATCGAGCAGGCGGGCGTGCGCACCACGCCAGGTGCGATCGTGGTGGTCAGCGTGCTGCTCGGCGTGCTGTGCGCGCTGGGCGGGCAGATGCTCCTGCGCCACCCCGCGGCGCTCCTCGTCACGGTGCCCCTGGGCGCCGCCGCACCGGTCGTGTGGCTGCTGCAGCGCCGCGCGAGCCGGCTCAAGGCGTTCCAGGAGCAGTTTCCCGACGCCCTCGACCTGGTGTCGCGCGCCATTCGCGCCGGGCACTCCTTTCAGACCGCGCTCGGCATGGCCGCCGACGAGCTGACGCCGCCGGTCGGGCCGGAGTTCCGCAGGGTCTTCGACCAGCAAAACTTCGGCCTGCCGCTGCGCGAGGCGCTCGAGGCGCTCACCGCGCGCGTGCCGCTCGTCGACGTGAAGTTCTTCGTCACGGCCGTCGCGATTCAGCGGGACACGGGCGGCAACCTCGCCGAAATCCTCGACAACCTCTCGCGCGTGGTGCGCGAGCGGTTCAAGATTCAGCGCCAGGTGCGCGTGCACACCGCGCACGGCCGCATCACCGGGCTCGTGCTCCTCGCGCTGCCGGTGTTCCTGGCGATCGCGCTCTCGCTCATCGATCCGGAGCACATGCGCCCGCTCCTGCAGGAGCGCATGGGCCAGACGATGCTCGTCGCGACCGTCGTGATGCAGATCATCGGGTTCCTGTGGATCCGCCGGGTCATCCGGATCGAGGTCTAGGGGGATGACGCTGCTGCTGCCGCTCCTGGCGTTCGCGACCGTGTCGCTGCTCGTCGCGGGAGCGGTGTTCGCGCTGTCGCCGGGCCGGGCGGCCGTCATCGAGCGGCGGCTGCGCGAGGTGAGCGGCAGGCCGGACGCCGACGCCGGCGCGCCGAGCTACGCCCGCGCCGTCGACACGCTGAAGCGCATCGGCCGCGCCCTGCCGGCGTCGCCGTCGGAAATGGGGAAGATGCAGCTCCGGCTCGTCCATGCCGGCTTCCGCGGCCGCGACGCCATTCCGATCTTCTTCGGCCTGCGCGCGGGCTGCGCGCTGCTCGCGTTTGCCGCGATGGCGACGCCGCTGACGGGGCGCCCCAGCATTCCGGTCGCGCTCGTCGCGGCGGCCGGCGGCTACATCCTGCCGGCCGTCGTGCTGGCTCGGCTCGCGCGGCGCCGGCAGCATCGCGTACGCCTGGCGGTGGCCGATGCGCTCGACCTGCTCGTGGTGAGCGTCGAGGCCGGGCTGGGCCTCGACCAGGCGATCCAGCGCGTCGGCGAGGAGCTGGCGCTCGTCCATCCGGAGCTGTCGGAGGACCTGCGCCTCATCAACCTCGAGCTGCGCGCCGGCACGGCGCGCGCCGAGGCGCTGCACAACCTCGCCGCGCGCACCGGCGTCGACGACCTGACCTCGCTCGTCGCGGTGCTGGTGCAGACCGACAAGTTCGGGACGAGCGTCGCCCAGGCGTTGCGCGTCCATTCCGACGTGCTGCGGACCAAGCGGCGCCAGCGCGCCGAGGAGGCGGCGGCGAAGACCGCCGTCAAGATGGTCTTTCCGCTCGTCATCTGCATCTTCCCGGCGATCTGGATCGTGACGATCGGGCCGGCGGCCATCAAGTTCGTCGAGATTCTCGGACCGATGGGGCAGCCGTGATGCAGGCGGCGCCGGTCCTCCCGGCGGATTCGGCTCCCGCGCCGCCGCAGCCGGCGACGCTCGAGGCGACCGGGCTCGCGGTCGATCACCTGGAGCAGCTGCTCGTCAAGACGCTGTACGCCGGGGGCATGACGGGGCTGGCGCTGGCCGGGCGCGTCCGGCTGCCGTACGCCGTGATCGAGCCGCTCGTCGAGCGCGCGCGCGCGGAGCGGCTGATCGACGTGCGCGGCGCCGACGGCGTGTCGGCCGCCTCGTACCGCTACGCGCTGACCGACGTCGGCCGCGACCGCGCGCGGCAGTTCCTCGCGGGGTGCCAGTACGCGGGCGCGGCGCCCGTGCCGCTCGCCGCCTACACGGCGTACCTGCAGGCGTGCCGCTCGGCGCGCGGCGACATCGGCCGCGAGCGCCTGCGCCGCGGCTTCTCGCATCTCGTCGTCAGCGACGCGATCCTCGAGCAGCTGGGACCGGCCGTGAACGCGAACAAGGCGGTGTTCCTGCACGGCCCGCCCGGCAACGGCAAGACCGTGATCGCGCAGGGGATGGGACGGGCCGTCGGCGGCGAGATCTACGTGCCGTACGCGCTCGACATCGACGGCAGCCTCGTCACGCTCTACGACCCGGCGAGCCACGAGTCGCTCGAGGCCGACGATCCGGATCCGCTGACGCTCATCGCGTCGGGCGCGCGCGATCGCCGCTGGGTCCGCGTCCGGCGCCCCGTGGTCGTCGTCGGGGGCGAGCTGACGCTCGAGATGCTCGACCTCACGTTCAACCGGATCACCGGGTCGTACGAGGCGCCGGTGCAGCTCAAGGCGAACGGCGGCGTCTTCCTGGTGGACGACTTCGGCCGCCAGCGCGTGCGGCCGCAGGAGCTGCTCAACCGCTGGATCGTGCCGCTCGAGAGCCGGGTCGACTACCTGACGCTCCACACGGGCAAGACGTTCGAGGTGCCGTTCGACACGCTGGTGGCGTTTGCCACGAACCTGGATCCGGCGGACCTCGCCGACGAGGCGTTCCTGCGGCGGATCCCGTACAAGATTCACGTCGGCGACCCGAGCGTCGAGGAGTACGAGCGCATCTTCGAGCTGAACTGCCGCCGCCGGCAGCTCCCGTACCACCGCATCCTGGTGACGTACCTGCAGCGGCGCTACTACGGGCTGCATCGCCGCCCCATGCGCGCGTGCCATCCGCGCGATCTGCTCGACCAGGTGACCGCGCTCTGCCGCTACCGCGGGAGCGAGCCGACGATCACGCGCGACCTGCTCGACAGGGCGTGCGAGGCCTATTTTCTCGACGAGGAGACCCGTCACAAGTCACAAGTCACAAGTCACAAGTCAGAAGTCAGAAGTCACAAGTCAGAAGTCACAAAAAACCAATCACACTTCACCAGTCGCCCTGCGGCCTTCATCACTTTGTGATTTGCCGACTTCTGACTTCTAACTTCCGATTTGTGACTTCTGACTTCTGACTTCTGACTTGTGACTTGTGACTTCTGACTTGAGACCTGTGCTCGAAATGCCCGAGTGGCTCCGTGGCGGAGGCGGCCGGATGATGCTGGTGGACGAGCGAACGCGCGAGGTCGTCGCCGGCCGCGTCGAACTGGCGACGACGCGGCGTGCGCGGCGGGTCGGGCTGCTCGGCCGCGATCGCCTGGGCCCCGATGCCGCGCTGGTGCTGGCGCCGTGCGTCGCCGTGCACACCGCCTTCATGCGCTTCCCGATCGACGTCGCGTTCGTCGACCGGCAGGGGCGCGCCGTCCGGCTGGTGCGCGACCTCGCCCCCTGGCGCCTGGCGATCGCCCCGCGCGCCTACGCCGCCATCGAGCTCCCCGCCGGCGCGCTCGCGCGGCACGCCGTGGATGTGGGCGACCAGCTAGAACTCGTGACGATCGACTGAGGATCCGCAGATGCCGAGCCCCTTCTCGCACCCGCCGCCGCCCGCGCGCCTCGAGGAGCACTACGGCCTGGCGCAGCACCACTTTGCGCTGACGCTCGATCAGCACTTCGTCTATCAGTCGCAGAGCCATGCGGCGGCGCTCGCCGACATCCGCCGGGCACTCGACCGGCGCGACGGGTTCGTGGTCGTGACCGGCGACACGGGCTCCGGCAAGACGATGCTGTGCCGGGCGCTCGTGCAGCGGCTCGACCCGGCCTGCGTCTCGCTCGTGCTCGATCCGCGGGTGACGGTCGAGGATCTGCTCCGGCACGTGCTCGCCGACTTCGGCGTGCTCGTCGCGCCGCACGGCCCCGCGCCGGGCCGCCACCAGCTCAAGCGCGCGCTCCAGCGCTGCCTGGCCGCGCTCGTCCCGACGGGCGCCTGCGCCGTGCTGATCATCGACGACGCCCAGCATCTGGATCCCGGGGTCCTCCTGGAACTCTGTCTCCTCCTGAATCTGGAGACGAACGAGTCGAAGCTGCTGCAGGTGGTGCTCGTGGGACACACCTCGCTGCGCGCTGTGCTGGAGCGTCCGGAGCTCGACCAGCTCAATCAGCGGGTCACGCGGCGCTGTGTGCTGGAGGCGCTGAGCCCGGGGGAGGTCGGCGAATACATCCTCCACAGGCTGTCGATGGCGCAGCGGCTCGGATTCGCCGCCGGCAGACCGCACGCGCTGGGGACCGGCGACGTCACGGTCGAGCGCGTGCCCTGCAACCTCTCCTTCACGCCGGCGGCGGTGCGCGCCCTCGTGCGGCACTCCAGAGGCATCCCCCGACTCGTCAACCTGCTCTGCGATCGGGCGCTCGACATCGGGTACGAACGGCGCACGCACGTGATTCGCTGGTCGATCGTTCGCGCGGCGGCCAGATGCGCGGTGCGGGGCACGGCGGGTCGCGGCGCGGCCGGCGGGATCGCACGACGCCGTTCTGCCGCCGTGTCGCTGGCCACGGGGGCGGCCATTGCGGCGCTCACCGTCGGAGCCGCGGGCGCCGGCGTGTGGCAGGCGACCGCTGTCGGTGGTGCGGCGTGGCTACCAGGGCCCCCGCCGGCCTTCGCGCGCGCGGCCGTGTGGGGCGCCCCGCCCGAGCTGGGACGCGTCGAAGTCTTCGACCGCCTCGAGATCTGGAACGGCGCGCTGGCGCAGGAACCGCACGACGCGGGGTCGCCCGCAGATCCGCGCCTGCTCGGCGTGGCGCTGCTGCGGCAGGGCGCGGAAGTCACGCTTGCGCTGGAGATGAGCGCCGAGCCACGCCGGGCGGTGCTGCATGCCGTCTCGGATCGGATCCTCGAGCTCGAAACCGGCTCGGTCGCGGGCCCGGTCCGCCGGGAACAGCTCGCGCCGGTGTCCGAAGTCCCCCTCGTGACGCAGCTGTCCATTCGCGAGCGGCGAACGCCGACCGGCACGTTCGTGGGCGTGCGTCTGATGCTGCGGGCGCCGGGCCGCGGCGACGTGCGCGTCGCCGGGCGGGTTGTCTACGTGGACATCCAGCCGGTGGATGGCAGCCGGCAGCCGGTGGATGGCAGCCGGCAGCCGGTAGGTGGTAGTCGGTAGCGGCTGCCGGCTACGAGCCGACGGGGATCAGCCAGATGCCGCCGACGACGATGGCGAGCACCGCGGCGCCCGCGAGGAGCATCCGCTGGAAGTGGTGGTGCGGGTGGGCAAACCGCGCCGCCAGACTGATGGCGGCAGCAAAGGCCGTCATGGCCGCGATCGTCCCGACGCCGAAGCCGCCGATGTAGGTGACGGCGGCCGCGCGGGTCGGCAGCGCCAGGGCGGGAAGGACGCCCAGGAAGTGCGAGCTCCCGGCGATGCCGTGCAGCACACCCAGGCAGAACGACGCGTGCGGGTGCCCGAGCCGGCGGACCCAGGCCGGGCCCGACTGCACGTGCAGGTGATCGTGTTGGAGCGCGCCGTGGACGTGCGCCTTCGGTTCGACGAGCACGCTCCGCCGCAGCGCCCAGAGACCGACGACGATGAGCGCCGCGCCGACGAGCCGTTCGCTCCAGGCCGAGATCAGCTCGATGGGCGGCAGCGCGTCGCGCAGCAGGATGGCGAGCAGCGCGACGATGACCACGCCGGACGTGTGGCCGATCCCCCACGTCCAGCCCGCCAGCCATCCGCGCCGGCGTCCGTCGACGGCGAGCGGCGCGACCGCTGCCAGGTGGTCCGGGCCGGCGAGGACGTGGAAGAGTCCGGCGAGCGCGCCGGTCAGGGCGACCAGCATGGGTGGGGTCTAGTTTACTGCCTCCTGCGTGCGGCCTACGGCCTGCTATTTGGGCGCCATCCGGATCCCGCCGTCGAGGCGGACGACCTCCCCGTTCAGCATCTCGTTCTCGAAGATGTGGCGGACGAGGGCGGCGTACTCCGGGGGGCGGCCGAGCCGGGAGGGGAAGGGCACCTGCTGGGCGAGCGACTGGCGCGCCGCCTCCGGCAGCCCGGCCATCAGCGGCGTGTCGAAGGTGCCTGGCGCGATGGTCATCACGCGCACCCCGATGCGCGCCAGCTCGCGCGCGATCGGCAGCGTCATGGCCACGATGCCGCCCTTCGAGGCCGAGTAGGCTGCCTGGCCGATCTGTCCGTCGAAGGCGGCGACCGACGCGGTCGTGACGATCACGCCTCGCTCCCCGCCCTCGGTCGGCGCGTTGGACGCCATCGCCGAGGCCGCGAGCCGGATCGCGTTGAAGGTGCCGACCAGGTTGACGGTGACGATCCGGGTGAAGCGCTCGAGCGGCAGGACGCCCTCCTTGGGGAGGACGCGTTCGGCCGCCGCGATCCCGGCCGCGCACACGAGCCCGTGCACCGCACCGAACTCGAGCACCGTCAGGTCGATGGCGCGGTGCATGTCGCCGTCGCTCGTCACGTCGGTCCTGACGAAGCGGACCGCGTCGCCGAGCCGCTCGGCCGCCGCCGTCCCGGCGCCCTCGTTGACGTCGACGATCACCGCGTGCCCGCCGGCGCCCACGATCGCCTCGACCGTGGCGAGCCCCAGGCCCGACGCGCCGCCCGTGACGATGACCGTCCGCCCGTTGAGCTGCATGGGCTGATCCTATCAAGCGGGTCCGGCTGAAGCCGGACACGACGTACGGACAGGCCCGGCTGAAGCCGGACACCACGTACGCGGGAAGGGCCGGCGATCGCACGACCACCGGCCCAGAACGATCCGAACGCGAACGATCCGAACGCCCGAACGATCCGAACGCCCCGAACGTTCCTCAGACCGTCGGCTTGTGCACCACCTCGGCGACGTCCTGCCGGCTGCGGGGGCCGCCGAGCCCCTGGATCTGGATCGTCGGCTGCTCCTTCAGCACCTGCTGGCGATACAGGCGCTCCATCTCCTGGTGGTACTTCTCCTCCTCGGGCGTGAGCTGCTTGTTGCGCGCCTGCAGCTTCTCCTCGCGCGCGTTCTTCGCCACGCCGAGGCGGTCGAGGTCGGTCTGCCGGCCGGCTTCGACCGCGGCCTGGTTGAGGACGAGCGAGTGGTCCCGGCTCGCGAGCGGCACGTGCTTGTTGCCCGCGAAGATCTCGTGGCGGCCGTGGTCCTCGTACCACTTGGTGAGCGTCGCCGTCATGTGCATCTTCTCGATGATGTTCCGCCAGCCGATGCCGGTGTTGTAGGCGCAGAAGGAGATCTCGCCCTGCTGCGTCGCGTAGGGGATGATGCACATCTCGGTGCGGCGGAAGTCGTAGTTGAAGAGATCCTGGAACCACATGCCCGCGATGAAGAGGAAGTTCCAGCGATCCGACCGCCGCCTGTCGATGTCCTCCTTGGTGCGGCTGCCCTCCACGCGGCCGTACTTGCCCTGCCGGGCGCCCTTCGTGGCGCCGAACGTCTTGTCGAACTTCTTCATCAGGTCGGCGATGCGGAAGTGCGTCGGCGCCTTGAACGGGTCGTAGTTGCGCATCAGCGCCAGCGCCATGCCGGCGATCGAGAGAAACCGCCCGCGGGCGGCGTCGTTGACGAGCGCCACGTCCTTGGCGAGCTGCTCGGCCTTGAGGAACGCGGTCACGGGCACCGCTTCCTTCGTCTCCTTGTCGATCATCACCGCCATGCCGATGCCGCAGTTCGGGTGGCAGCCGCAGGTGAGCTGCCCCCAGGCGCTGTCGGGGCCGTGGACGAGGTCCGCCCAGTCGGTGAAGGTCGACATGAACGAGATCGGGAACCAGTCGCGCGTCGGCTCGCCGATGCCCGTCTGCGTCTTCACGTCGTGCGCCAGGTGCGACAGCGTGTAGCGCTGCGCCCGGCGCCGCTCCGGCGTGATCTCCTCGTCGCGGCCGGTGAAGGAGACCGGCTGGAACGACAGGAAGTTGATCCGCCGCGGGTTGTCGAGCGCGAACTCGATGACCCGGCCGACCTGCTCGTTGTTGACGCCGTTGACGATCGTGATGACCGGGACGATGTCGACGCCCGCGCTGTGGAGGTTCTCGATGGCGCGGAGCTTCACGTCGAAGAGGTTGCCGACGCGGCGGTGCGCGTTGGCGGCGTTGCCGATGCCGTCGAACTGCAGATAGGCGTAGCGGAGCCCCGCCTCGGCCGCCGCCTTCGCGAACTCGGCGCTCTTGGCGAACTCGATGCCGTTGGTGGCCGCCTGCACGCTGTTGTAGCCGACCTTCCGCGCGTACCGGACCGCGTCGAGGAAGTGCGGCGACATCGTCGGCTCGCCGCCCGAGAACTGCACCGACATCTGGCGCCGCGGCTTGATGCTGATGGCGTTGTCGAGCACCTGCTTGATGTCCTCCCAGGAGAGCTCGTGGACGAAGCCCACCTGGTTGGCGTCCATGAAGCACGGGTCGCACATCATGTTGCAGCGGTTCGTCAGGTCGACCGTGAGCACCGAGCCCCGGCCGTGCAGGATCGTCGAGCTGCCGTGGTTGTGGAGCGTCTCGTCGTTGTGCGCGCGGATGTCGCGCCCGGGGAAGACTTCCTCGAGGTGCTTGAAGAAGGCCGGGTCGATCGCCATCACGTCCTCGAAGTGGCCGTGGACGGGGCAGTCCTTCTCCATGACGATCTTGCCGTCCTTTTCGAGGATGGTCGCCTTGATCTCGCCGACCTTCTCGTTGAGCAGCACCGACACGTCCTTCCGGCCGTCGAGGATCTCCTGGCGCGCCTCGCGCACGCAGGTGGGGCAGAGGGAGTCGGTCTGCCGGGGCCAGCCGAGCGGCGGCTTGGTCTTCTGCCACGACTTCAGGAGCGGCTTCTCCGACCAGCGCGGCGTGAACGAGGGGTGCTGATGGATCCGGTTGGCGGCGGCCAGGACGTGCCACAGCCCGTTGGCCGCGATCGACATCCCCTTTTCCACGAACTTCATCGGCGCATGCATCGTCGGTCTCCTTCTCGCGTGAGGAATCCGCACATTGTAGGGAGCAGACGCGCGATTTCGGGCCGTTTTTCAGCGGATTGGCCAAACTGAGCGCTGAAGGGGCCGGGGGAAGGGGGCAAGGGGGCAGCGGGCAGGGGGCTAGGGGGCAGGGGGCAAGGGGGCCAGGGGCCTGACCCCGCCTGCGGCTTACTCCCTCCCCCTGCCCATTACATAACCAGTACAGATTGAATCTCTCAGAACATTGTATTTCCCTTATGGGTCTGACGATCGTATAAAAGGCCGACCATGCTGTTGGCGGACGACCCGACACGCCCCGCGGCGCAGGGCCTCTACGATCCGCGCGCCGAGCACGACGCGTGCGGCGTCGGCTTCGTCGTCCACACCAAGGGGCAGCGCTCGCACGACATCGTCCGCAAGGCGATGACCGTGCTGATCAACCTCGAGCATCGCGGCGCCTGCGGGTGCGAGGTGAACACGGGCGACGGCGCCGGCATCCTCGTCCAGATGCCGGACAGGTTCCTCCGCAAGGCCGTGCCCTTCACGCTCCCGCCGGAAGGGGCGTACGGGGCCGGCTTGATCTTTCTCCCGCGCGACGGCCGCGACCAGGAGGCCGTCAAGGCGTTCTTCGCGCGCGTCGTCGAGGAGGAAGGGCAGCGGCTGCTCGGCTGGCGCGAGGTGCCGAGCGACAACGGCCTGATCGGCGACAGCGCCAAGGCCGTCCAGCCGGCGTTCCAGCAGGTGTTCATCGCGGCGGCTCAGGGCCTCGACCGCAAGGCGTTCGAGCGCAAGCTCTACGTCATCCGCAAACGCATCGAGCACGGCGCCGACCGCCTCGACATCCCGGCCCTGTCGCGCCGGCTCTTCTACATCGTCAGTCTCTCGGCGAACACGCTGGTCTACAAGGGGATGCTGACCGCGCACCAGCTGGAGCCGATCTTCCCGGATTTGACCGATCCGGATCTCGAGTCGGCGCTCGCGCTCGTGCACCAGCGGTTCAGCACCAACACGTTCCCGTCGTGGCCGCTCGCGCATCCCTACCGCTACATCGCGCACAACGGCGAGATCAACACGCTGCGCGGCAACATCAACTGGATGCGCGCGCGCGAGGGGCTGCTCCGGAGCGACCTGTTCGGCGACGACCTCAAGAAGCTGCTGCCGGTCATCCGCGAAGGCGGCAGCGACACGGCGACCTTCGACAACGTCCTCGAGTTTCTCGTGATGGCGGGGCGGTCGCTGCCGCACGCCATCCTGATGATGATCCCGGAGCCGTGGGCCAATCACGAGAGCATGGGCGAGGACCGGAAGGCGTTCTACCAGTACCATGCCTCGCTGATGGAGCCGTGGGACGGCCCGGCCTCGATTGCGTTCACCGACGGCACCGTGATCGGGGCCGTGCTCGATCGGAACGGCCTCCGCCCGTCGCGCTACTACGTGACGAAGAACGACCTCGTGATCATGGCCTCCGAGGTCGGCGTGCTCGACATTCCGCCCGACGAGGTGGTGGTGAAGGAGCGGCTGCATCCGGGCCGCATCTTCCTCGTCGACACGTCGAAGGGGCGGATCATCGACGACGAGGAGATCAAGCGGGAGCTGGCGGCCGAGCATCCGTACCGCCAGTGGCTCGACGCGCACATCGTCGACATCGACGATCTGCCCGAGGCGCGCGCCGAACAGCCCGAGCGCGAGTCGGTGCTGCGGCGCCAGCAGGCGTTCGGCTACACGCAGGAGGACCTGCGCCTCATCCTGGCGCCCATGGCGCAGCATGGCGAGGAGCCAATCGGGTCGATGGGCACCGACACGTCCCTCGCGGTGCTCTCGCAGAGGCCGCGGCTGCTCTTCGACTACTTCAAGCAGCTCTTCGCGCAGGTGACCAACCCGCCGCTCGACGCGATCCGCGAGGAGCTGGTCACCGACATGGGGTCGACGATCGGGCCGGAGCGGAACCTGCTCCACCCCGAGCCGGAGTCGTGCCGGCAGATCAAGATCAAGTACCCGATCATCCACAACGAGCACGTGGCGAAGCTGCGCCACCTGCCCGCGGACTCCCCGTTCCGATCGGCGACGCTCTCGCTGCTGTTCGACCCGGAGCAGGGGGGGGCCGCGCTCGAACGCGCGATGGAGGAGCTCTGCCAGCGCGCGAGCGAGGCGGTCGCGGCCGGCTACACCATCCTGATCCTCTCGGACCGCGGCATCGGGCCGCGCCAGGCGCCGATTCCCAGCCTGCTGGCGACGGCGGGGGTGCACCACCACCTGGTGCGCGAAGGCACCCGCACGCGCTGCGCGCTCGTCGTCGAGTGCGGCGACGCGCGCGAGGTGCACCACGTCTCGCTGCTGCTCGGCTACGGAGCGGGGGTCGTCAACCCGTACGTGGCGTTCGAGACGATCGACGACCTGATCCGGCAGGGGGTTCTTCCCGGCGTCGGGCGCGACACGGCGATCGCCCACTACATCAAGGCGCTCAACAAGGGCATCCTCAAGGTGATGTCGAAGATGGGGATCTCGACGCTGCAGAGCTACTGCGGCGCGCAGATCTTCGAGGCGATCGGCCTGAGCCAGGCGCTCGTCGACACGTACTTCACGCACACGACCTCGCGCATCAGCGGCGTCGGCGTCGACGTCATCGCGCAGGAAGTGGGCCTGCGCCACGCGGCGGCGTACGGGCCGCGGCCGGCCGGACCCGTGGAGCTCGAGCCCGGCGGCGAGTACCAGTGGCGGCGCGACGGGGAGTACCACCTGTTCAACCCGGAGACGGTGTACAAGCTGCAGCACGCCACGCGCAGCGGCCAGTACTCGATTTTCAAGGAGTACACGCGGCTGGTCGACGCGCAGAATCGCAACCGCGCCACGCTGCGCGGGTTGTTCGCGCTGAAGCCGGTCGGGCCGGCCGTTCCGATCGACGAGGTGGAGCCGGTCGAGTCGATCGTCAGGCGGTTCGCCACCGGCGCCATGTCGTACGGGTCGATCAGCCAGGAGGCGCACGAGACGCTGGCGATTGCCATGAACCGCCTCGGCGGCCGGTCGAACACCGGCGAGGGCGGAGAGGATCCGGAGCGCTACATACCCGACGCCAACGGCGACTCGCGCAGGAGCGCGGTCAAGCAGGTGGCCTCGGCGCGGTTCGGCGTGACGAGCGAGTACCTCGTGAACGCCGACGACCTGCAGATCAAGATGGCGCAGGGCGCCAAGCCGGGCGAGGGGGGCCAGCTCCCCGGGCCCAAGGTGTACCCGTGGATCGCGAAGACGCGGTACGCGACGCCGTACGTCGGCCTGATCTCCCCGCCGCCGCACCACGACATCTACTCGATCGAGGACCTGGCGCAGCTCATCTACGACCTGAAGAACTCGAACCCGGCGGCGCGCATCCACGTGAAGCTCGTGGCCGAGGGGGGCGTCGGCACCGTGGCGGCCGGGGTGGCCAAGGCGCACTCCGACGTCGTGCTCATCTCGGGCCATGACGGCGGCACGGGGGCCTCGCCGCTCACCAGCATCAAGCACGGCGGCACGCCCTGGGAGCTGGGCCTCGCCGAGACGCAGCAGGTGCTCGTCCTCAACAAGCTGCGCGACCGGATCGTCGTGCAGGTCGACGGCCAGATGAAGACCGGCCGCGACGTGGTGATCGCCGCGCTCCTCGGCGCCGAGGAGTACGGCTTCGCGACGGCGCCGCTCGTGGTGATGGGCTGCGTGATGATGCGCGTCTGCCACCTGAACACGTGCCCGGTCGGCATCGCCACGCAGGATCCGGAGCTGCGGCAGAAGTTCGGCGGCAAGCCCGAGTTCGTGGAGCACTTCTTCCGGTTCATCGCGCAGGAAGTGCGCGAGCTGATGGCGGCGCTCGGCTTCCGGACGATCGACGTGATGATCGGGCGGGCCGACTGCCTCGACATCGAATCGGCCGTCGGCCACTGGAAGGCCAACGGCCTCGACCTGGCGCCGCTCCTGCACATGCCCGACCTGCCCCCGAGCGTGGCGCGGCGCAAGGTGCGCGAGCAGGACCACGGGATCGACCGCGCCCTCGACAACGAGCTCATCGCGCGCTGCCTCCCCGCGCTCGATCGCCAGACGCCGGTCGAGTTCGCCTCCTTCATCCGCAACTCCGACCGCACCGTCGGGACGATGCTCGGCTCCGAGGTGACGAAGCGGTTCGGGGCGGCGGGGCTGCCCGAGGACACGATCCGGATGACGTTCCACGGGTCGGCGGGACAGAGCTTCGGCGCGTTCCTGCCGCGCGGCATCACGATGACGCTCGTCGGCGACGCCAACGACTATTTCGGCAAGGGGCTCTCGGGCGGCCGGCTCATCGCGTATCCGCCGCTCCGGTCGGCCTTCCGGACCGAGGAGAACATCATCCTCGGCAACGTGACGTTCTACGGCGCCACCGGCGGCGACGCCTACCTCAGCGGCGTCGCGGGCGAGCGCTTCTGCGTCCGCAACAGCGGCGCCACGGTCGTCGTCGAGGGCGTCGGCGACCACGGGTGCGAGTACATGACCGGCGGCCGCGCGCTCGTCCTCGGCCGCACCGGGCGGAACTTCGCGGCGGGCATGAGCGGCGGGATTGCCTACGTGCTCGACAGCGACGGCCGGTTCGAGCGGCGGTGCAACCACGACATGGTCGACCTCGAGCCGCTCGTCGACGTCGACGACATTTCCTTCGTCCACGCGGCGCTCATCAAGCACGTCACCCTGACTGGCAGCCGATACGCGGCCCGGCTGCTCGAGGAGTGGCCGGCGCTCCAGCGGCGCGTCGTGAAGGTGATGCCGCGCGAGTACAAGCGCGCGCTGGCGGCCGAGGCGGCGCGCCTGGCCACCGCGTCGGCGGTTGCCTCGGTGGCCGCGGCGGCGTACGTGGCCTCGGCTGGGGCCGGCAGCACGGTCGAACTCCGATAATCGGTTGTGGGCGCGGGCCGTCGGGCTCGTGCGGGCGAGCACGCACGCCACCCATGGCGCCGGTGCGATGGGGACCCCGGGCAGGCTCGCCCGACATGCGGGTGTGGATAGGGGTGCACGTCGGGAGCGATGGGAAAGCCGACGGGTTTCATCGAGATCAAGCGGAAGAAGCATCCGACGCGGCCGGTCCAGGAACGGATCCGCGACTGGCGCGAGGTGTATCTGGCGTCGACGGTCGAGGACCTCCAGGCGCAGGGCGCGCGGTGCATGGACTGCGGGATCCCCTTCTGTCATCAGGGGTGCCCGCTGGGCAACCTGATTCCCGACTGGAACGACCTCGTCTACCGCGACCGGTGGCGGACCGCCATCGATCGGCTCCACGCGACGAACAACTTCCCGGAGTTCACGGGGCGCCTGTGCCCGGCACCGTGCGAGGGGTCGTGCGTGCTGGGGATCAACGACGACGCGGTGACGATCAAGGACATCGAGGTCGCGATCATCGACCGCGCGTTCGCCGAGGGCTGGGTGACGCCGCAGCCGCCCACGCGGCGGACCGGCAAGACGGTTGCCGTGGTCGGATCGGGTCCGGCGGGGCTGGCGGCGGCCGATCAGCTGAACCGCGCCGGGCATCTCGTCACCGTCTTCGAGCGCTCCGATCGGATTGGCGGCCTGCTGCGCTACGGCATCCCCGAGTTCAAGATGGAGAAGCGCGTGCTCGACCGCCGTCTCGCCGCCATGGCGGCCGAGGGGGTGACGTTTCGGTCGGCGGTCGACGTGGGAACGGATCCGCCGCTCAGCCGGCTGCGGGCGGAGTACGACGCCGTGGTACTGGCCGCGGGCGCCGGATGGCCGCGCGACCTGCCGGTGCCCGGACGCGACCTGCAGGGGATCCACTTCGCGATGGATTACCTCACGCTGCAGAACAAGCGGTGCGAGGGCGACGTGGTTCCCGACGACCGGTTCATCACCGCGCACGGCAAGCACGTCGTCATCATCGGCGGCGGCGACACGGGCGCCGACTGCCTCGGCACGACGCACCGGCAGGGCGCCACGTCGGTCACGCAGCTCGAGCTGCTCCCCAAGCCGCCGCTCCAGCGCGCGCCCGACAACCCGTGGCCGCAGTGGCCGAACATCTTCCGCGTGTCGACCGCCCACGAAGAGGGCGGGGAGCGGCTCTACTCCGTGTCGACCGAGCGCTTCGTCGGCGACGAGCAGGGGCGCGTCCGGGCGCTCAAGGCGGTCAAGGTCGACATGGTCCGCCGGGACGGCAAAGTGTCGTTCGACGCGGTGCCCGGCAGCGAATTCGAGATCCCGGCGGAGCTCGTGCTGCTCGCCATGGGCTTTCTCGGGCCCGAGCGCGGGCCGCTCGTGACCGAGCTCGGCCTCAGGCTGACGGAGCGCGGCAACGTCTGGCGCGACGAGCGCTGGATGACGAGCGTGCCCGGCGTCTTCACGGCCGGCGACATGCAGCGCGGCCAGTCGCTCATCGTCTGGGCGATTGCCGAGGGGCGCTCCGCCGCCCGCGGCGTCGATCAGTATCTGATGGGGGAGTCGGCGTTGCCCGCCCCGCTGACGTAAGAGATCGTTCGGATCGTTCGGGTCGTTCGGGCGTTCGGATCGTTCAGCTTCAGGTCGTTCGCGTTCGGATCGTTCGAACGTGCCGAACGGGAACGCCCGAACGATCCGAACGCCCGAACGATCCGAACGGTTATGATGAACCGTGGCCGTTCGGGACGTTGTGATCGTCGGCGCGGGGCCGTCCGGCCTCGCGACCGCCATTGCCGCCAAGCAGCACGGTCTCGACTACGTGATCGTCGAGAAGGGCGTGCTCGTCAACTCCATCTTCAAGTTCCCGACGCACATGGTGTTCTTCACCACGCCGGAGCTGCTCGAGATCGGCGGTCTGCCCCTCGTCACGCCGTTCGAGAAGCCGACCCGTCTCGAGGCGCTGCGCTACTACCGCCGCGTGGTCGATACGTACAGCCTGCAGATCTCGTTTCACGAGCAGGTCGTCGCCATCGATCGCGAAGACGGCGTCTTTGCGGTGACGACAGAGCCCGCGGACGTAGGGGGGGCCTTCACGGACGTAGGGCGGGCCCTTACGGCCCGCCGAGAAGACGCACCGGAACATGAACGCCGTGCGACGCGCGTGCGCGAGGCGCGAGCCGTGGTACTTGCGATCGGGTATTACGACCACCCGAACTGCCTTGGCGTGCCGGGGGAGAACCTGCCGCACGTGTCGCACTACTACACCGAGGCGCATCCGTACTACCGCCGGCGGGTCGTGATCGTCGGCGGACGGAACTCGGCGGCGGAGGCCGCGCTGGAGCTCGTTCGCGCGGGCGCGCACGTCACGCTCGTCCACCGCGGCGCCGAGCTCGGCGCGTCGATCAAGTACTGGGTGCGGCCGGACATCGAGAACCGGATCAAGGAAGGGTCGATCGCCGCCCACTTCGAGACGCACGTCGTAGAGATCCGGCCGCATGGGGTCATCGTGGAGCGGGCGGGGACACGCGAGGACATTCTCGCCGACGCCGTGCTGCTGCTGACCGGCTACCGTCCCGACGTCGCGCTGATGCAGCGCGCCGGCATCCGGTGCGACGAGCAGACGGCCGTGCCGGAGCTCGATCCCGAGACGTTCGAGACGAACGTGTCGAACCTGTTTATCGCGGGCGGCGCCATCGCCGGGCGCAACACCGGCTCGATCTTCATCGAGAACGGCCGCTTCCACGGCGAGCGGATCGTGAAGGTGCTGGCAGATCGGCTGGGGCGCGTGGAATGACGCCGCTATACCACTACCCGGCCCCTTGCGCGTTTGACACTCTCGTGCCGACGTGCCAATGTCGGTCGGTCGGATGAGGACACGTGGTGACAGACGAAGCGGACGCGTTCGCGAGCGCACGCACGTCCCCTCGGCCTGCGGAGGTGGCGCTGCTGCAACGGTTGCGCGAACGACGCGACGAGTTGAGCCGCCTGCTCGCCAGCGTATCGGACCACTGGGGCTTCGAGGACCCCGTCTACCGCTTCTATCATCAGAGCTGGAAAGTCTTCTCTCTGCAGGCGCGCACGGAGGCCATCGTGCGGGTGCTCGCGAGCCTGGCGCCGGATCGGCCCATGAATCCGTGGTTTGCGACGATCGTGGCCGAGGGAACCGGGCGGGTGTTCAAGGACGCCGACAACAAGGCCTGGCTGCCGGCCACGCGTCCCATCGTCGAGGCCTTCTTCCACGCACGCTATTTCCTGGAGATGGCGGTCCGCTACTCGACGCTCGAGTCGCCGCCCATGCCGTTGCCGAGCGGCTACGCGGCGCTGCTGTACTTGTATGGATTGCGGTAATCGGCTGCGCGACACGGTTCAGGGAATTGGTCGAGCGACCGTGCGGCGCAACGGCGCGATCGCATCAGCGCCAGATCGCGCTGCGGCATCACAAGCGAATCGACAGGGAGCGCGTGAGGGGCATTCTCGCGGCGTTCGATGATGCGCTCGACGATGGCCGTCCGCGCGTGGAGCTTTGGCGCGACATCGAACGGTCGGCGTTTCGCGGCGACTGAAGCCGAACCGTGCGGGTGCTGTCAAACAACGCACGCGCCGGTGCTCAGTTCTCCCTTTCCGGGTTCCAGTTCAGCAGCAGCGTAATCGGCAACAATGAGTCCTGGTCGACCGCGACATTTATTAGAAAACGGCCGTCTGGACCGACATCGTACTGGAATCCCCCCCTGGAAAAGTTCGTATTCCAAATCCGTGTCTGAAACAGCTCAACCGGCGCGCCAGGTTCAATCGCGTCCCCCTTAATGACGATGGGAACCGCCATCAGCGTCGCGTCCGGCGCGATGTAGTACACCTCCTTGCCGCTTGGGGCCCACCTGGCCTGGGACCCACCGGCGGTCGAAATCTGCCACTGGCCACCGGGACCGGGAAAGGGACGCACATATATTTCGGTTCGACCTGATTCGTTCGAGCTGTAGGTGACCCACCGTCCATCAGGCGAAAACTGGGCCGCCTGCTCGTCGAAAGCAGTGTTCACGAACGGAAATGGTTTCCGGTCTCCGTCCAGGGAAAGAACCCAGATGTCGGTCCCCGGTTTGGGGTCGTCGGTTTCGAACAGCAACGAGCGACCATCGGCCGAGACGTCGACCGGCCATTTGCTGGTTTTTGGCAGGTCCGTAAGCAGTTCCTCACTGTTTCCACCTGCGGATGCTTTGCGGTACAAATCTCGAACTCCCGAACGGGTGGAATCGAATACGATTTGTTGTCCGTCGGCCGACCAGACAGGAGACTCATCGATGCCGCTATCGAACGTGAATCGCATGGTGCGTGCGCCGTCGATGATCCAGAGGTCGACGTTCTGCTGAACGCTTCGGTGTGTGGCCACACGACGGCCGTCGGGCGACAATGCTACCGACCCAAAGGTGCCATCGGCCGCGCCAACCGATTCTCCGGCGGTCCCCGAGCGGTCGAACCACGTCAACTGACGCCTCGAGATTCCGCCGGTGCGGTAGGCCACCGCCCCCGATGCGGAGACGGAAAACGCGCCGACATTCAAGGTGGTGGCGTCGTAGTACACATCCTCCGCCACGGTTACCGGATCGCCGGTCAGTTCTTGACGCGACAGATCCAGTCGCTGGCCGATCAGTCTTCCTTCACGTACGAACAGCGCCCAGCCATCGCGCGTGTAAAGAGCCGCCGTATCCGAGGAGGCCAGACGGCGTGTTTCTCCAGAGTCGAGGGAAGCCAGGTAGATTCCCTCTTCTCGTTGTTCTCTCTCCGCCAGGAAGCGGGCGAAATACAAGAAGTGGCGCCCGTCCGGCAGAAACTGCGGAAAGCGGTGCGTCTCTCTCTCCCGTGGCTTCGTGATCAGAACGGCGTCGCCGCCGGACGCTGGGACGCGCAAGAGTCCGTTTCCGCCGGGATCGAACACCGCGAAGAGAATGATCCCTTCGCTGTTCCAGGTTCCGCCACGCCCTCCCAACGGCGCTTCGGTGATGGTCTGCACTGGCCCGCCCGCAACGTCGAGCCGCTTCAGTCTGCGGTCCGCGAAAAAAGCGATGGAGCGGCTGTCAGGCGACCAGAACGGAAATAGCGCGCCTTCAGTACCGGCAAGCTCCCGGGCGCCGAGGACATCGAGCGGTCTGAGCCACAGGCGAGCCTGACCATCCTCTCCCG
>Ga0194128_10003152_pt1 | contig 25760 bp, 21 predicted proteins | sample TA2KigCa65mmetaG_FD_148650 | JGI IMG/M metagenome (GOLD analysis project Ga0194128, IMG submission 148650) | Freshwater microbial communities from Lake Tanganyika, Tanzania - TA2015037 Kigoma Deep Cast 65m | ecosystem: Environmental > Aquatic > Freshwater > Lake | place: Tanzania: Lake... | reverse complement strand
CCGCCGAGGATGACGCGAAAGGCTTTCGAGCCAATCGCCTTGCTCATGCGGAGGCCAAGGGCGAGATGTTCCTCGGCGGTGCCCCAGTCCTTTTTGAAGCGTTTCGCCGTCGGGCAGATGCTCCAGGAGCCAAGCTCAATGGTGATGCCTTTGTCGGCACCATATTTGCGGACTTCGGCGAGGGCGGTGTCATCGTGCTTGCCTTCGAGCGGGCCGAAGTCGGTGATGAAGAGGGAGTCGCAGCCGAGCTTTTCCGAGTAGTCAATGAGCTGACGGGCGTTCCACTTCATGGCGCGCACGGCGAAGTTGTCGAAGCCGAGCTTGTGTTTGCGCTTGCGCACCGGCTCCGCGGCAGGCAACGCGGCGAGCGTGGCAGCAGCGGCCGCGCCGAGGGTGAATTGGCGCCGGGACAGGGACGAAGTGTTCATGGCCGCGGAGCTTGGCAAAGGTTCCGCGGTGTGCCAAGCGTGCGGTGGGAGATTACTGGCGGTCCCAAAGGGAGCTCGAGTCGCCAAGGGGCAATTGCAGGCCGATGCCACTGGGCTTCATGCTTTCAGCGTGTCCGTCGACGAACCCAGCGATCGTGCGCGCGAGGTGTCGGGCCACAGCGTGCGATGAATTTTCACCAAGGCACCCACCCACCAAAAAATCGTTCGGTGCCGGCACGATGCACTGGGCCACCGGCGGATCAACGGCGATCCGCGGGCGATGAAGATTGGGGAAACACACCCCCGTTGTCGTCCAGATACAACCGGGTAGCGACGGAGAGCTGCCGGTTGATGCTGAGGCATTTGGAGCCGTGTGTTTGGGGTGGCGGAGAACACGGTAAAAGAACACGTGAAGACAAGCTCAGCGTTCAAAGCCGAACCCGGTCGGCCACCACAGCCATCCGGCCAGCATCGTCCGGCCCTGAACTTACGCTCTGCCCGCTTTAGCCCCACCGGGCTATTTACAGACTGGACTTGAGTCCCCACGATGCTGTCATCGTCTATTGATGGCCCGAAGGAATACCATGAACGCCTTCCGTTTTTCCGCCGGCCTACTATTGGCCGCGTTGGTGGCCACCGCGGCCGCCGCCTCCAAGCCTTCCCGTTATGCCGACCTCGTGCTGGCGGACAAGCCCGTCGCTTACTGGCGGTTGAATGACTCTGGCGCGACCGTGCTAAACTCCGCGCCCGGCGCGAAAGCCCCGCTGCTCCACGGCGCGGTCGAGGGCAAGGTCGCCATCGGCCAGCGCGCGCAGCCAAGTGAGCAGTTCCCGGAGTTCGAGCCGGACAGCGCGGCAGCGGGCTTCAGCGGCCAGGGCCAATTCATCCGCGTGAAGGATCCCGGCGCGAGCAGCCCGCTGGACTTTGCGAAGGGCGACGCCATCACGCTGGAGGCGTGGGTGTTTGTGAACAGCCTCAAGGATGGGCAATACGCCTATGTCGTCGGCAAGGGCCGCACGGGGAACAAGGGCTTCGAGGTGAACAATCAGAACTACGCGCTGCGCCTGCACGGCGAAGGCGGCGCGGCTTGCGTGAGCTTTCTCTTCCGCGACGCTGAAAAGGGCGCGGCTCCCACAAAGGGTAAAGCTACGAAGGAAGACGCCGACAAAAACTGGCACCGCTGGACGGCCAACGACGGCTTCCTCCCTGGCTCCGGCTGGCATCATGTCGCGGTGACTTACACGTTTGGCAAGGGCGCTTCCGTGAAGGGTTACCTCGACGGCATCGAGGTCAAAGGCAAGTGGGACATGGGCGGCCAGTCCGACGCCGCGCCGGTCGTGGACGACGACGAGGTGTGGATTGGTTCCTCGATGGGCGCGCAAGCGGGCAGCACGTTCAACGGTCTCATCAACGAGGTCGCCATCCACCGCCGCGCGCTCGACGCGAAGACCATGGCGACGCGCTTCACCTTCGTCCCGCCGGTCGTTAAGCTCGACGTGAGCAAGCTGCCCAAAGACGCCGTGCAGGTGGAGATTTTCGAGGGCATCGGCACCACGGCGAACTGGAACTTCACCGTCGGCGCGCCGGTTGAGACTTACACCGAGCCGGCGTTTGGCTTCGTGGGCCTGCCGCAGAAATACACCGAGCGCGGCGTGCGCGCGGACCGCTCGAACCCGTTCCTGCTCCGCGCGTCGGCGTCGGTGAAGCTGCCGGCGGGCGAACACAAGTTCCTGCTCCGCTCACTCCAGGGCGCAAAGCTGCACGTGGACGGCAAGCTCGCGGCGCAAACCAAGTTCATTTCGCCCGGCGGCGGCGGGCATTCCAAAGTGTCGCCGCCGCCCGCCGAGGATTTTCCCGCGAACCTGCGCTTCCCGCTGATGGGCCACAAGGAGGAGTGGTTCGCCCTGAAATCCACGGGCAAGGAGATGCTCTTCGTGCTCGACGCCATCATCGGCGGCAAGGGCCTGCGGCCGGAAGTGGGCGAACTCACGGTGAGCGTCGAAGTGCCCGCCCAACCGGCGCGCGGTGGCAAGGGCGCGGCACCGGTTGCCTTCCATCTTCTTGCTCCTGCCGCACGCATCGCGCACGACGACCTCGCGTGGGAAAGCTATTCCGCCCAACAGCTCGCCCGCCTCGCCACCACCGACGCGCAGCGCCGTCGCGATGCGAACGCCGCCGAGAACAAATATTGGGCGCAGCGCCACGAGGCCGTTCGCAAATTCCTAGCTACGAAGTCCGCGCCCACCGTCCCGACTGCGACCACTGGCGGCAACGCGATTGACCGCTTCATTGCCGCGAAGCTCGCCGCCGCGAAGGTTCAGCCTGCGCCACTGACCGACGACGCCACCTTCCTTCGGCGCCTCGCGCTCGATACCGCTGGCGTGCCGCCCACGCCCGAGCAGTTGCGCACCTTCCTCGCGGACACCTCGCCGAACAAGCGCGCCGCCGCGATTGACCGCTTCCTCGCGCTGCCCGGCTGGGCCGACAACTGGGTCGGCTACTGGCAGGATGTGCTGGCTGAAAACCCCGGCATCCTCAAGCCCACGCTCAACAACACCGGCCCCTTCCGCTGGTGGATTCATGAGTCCTTCGCCGACAACAAGCCAATGGACCGCTTCGCCACCGAACTCATCGCGATGGAGGGCAGCGTCTATCATGGTGGCCCGGCGGGCTTCGGACTCGCCACGCAGAATGACGTGCCGATGGCCGACCGCGCGCAGATTGTTTCTTCGGCCTTCCTCGCGATGAACCTTGCTTGCGCGCGTTGCCACGACGCGCCGTATCACGATTTTAAGCAGAAGGAGTTGTTCGCGTTGGCCGCGATGCTCAAGCGCGACCCGCAGGACGTGCCCAAGACCAGCTCCATCCCGGACAACGCCAACATCAAGGTTGGCAAACGCATCCAAGTCACGCTCAAGCCTGGTGAGAAAGTCGCGCCTGAGTGGATGTTTGCCTCGCATGGGGCAGCCGGCTCAGCCGAGTTTGCGCGCAAGGCGGACGACACGCGTGAGCAACTCGCCGCGTTCGTTACGTCGCCCGCCAGCGACCGTTTCGCGCAGGTCATCGTCAACCGTGCCTGGAAGCGTTGGCTGGGCCTCGGCCTCATTGAGCCGGTGGAAGATTGGGAGGATAAGGCCGCATCGCACCCCGAGTTGCTGGCGTGGCTTGCGCGCGAGTTCATGGTGAACGGCTACGACCTCAAGCACCTGGCGCGGCTCGTCTTCAACTCGCAGGCCTACCAGCGCGTCGCCGGCCTGCACGCGCCCAAGTCGGATGAACCCGCTGACCGCCTCTTCGCTTCCCCCGCCCGCCGTCGTCTCGCCGCCGAGCAGCTCGTGGACTCGCTCTTTGCCGTGACCGGCAAAGACATGTCCTCTGAAATGCTCACGCTGGACAACGACGCCAAGAGCGCGGCGAAGGACTTCCTGAACCTCGGTTACGCACAACGCGCGTGGCAGTTCACCGGCCTCTCGAACGACCGCGATCGCCCCGCGCTCTCGATGCCGAAAACGCAGGCTATCATTGACGTGTTGCAAATGTTCGGCTGGCGCGAAACGCGGCAAGGTCCGCTCTCCGCGCGGGACCACTCGCCCAACGTCCTTCAGCCCGCCGTGCTGGCCAATGGCGACATGGGCAACGGCCGCATCGCCCGCCTCACCGACGATTGCGGGCTCACCGACCTCTGCGTGGCGACCCAACCGCTGCCCACGCTCGTGGACACTGTCTTTGCCCGCGTGCTCACACGCCCGCCCACGGCGTCAGAGCGCGCGAAGTTCGTGAATTATCTGCAAGCTGGCTACGCCGAGCGCGTTGTGGATTGCGGCCCGCGCAAGTCCCGCAAGGACTTCGACCCCGCGCAGCTCCTGAGCTGGACCAATCACCTCAACGCCAAGGCCAGCGAACTCAAATACGCGGTCGAGGAGAAGGCCCGCCTTGGCGACGAGCCAACCCCGCGCCTGAAACGCGACTGGCGCGAGCGCATGGAGGACGTGCTCTGGGCGATGGTGAACTCGCCCGAGTTTGTGTTTGTGCCGTGAGCCAATTTATTTACATGAAAACGCCAACCACGAAGCCACTTTTGAATCGGCGGACCTTTCTTAATCAATCCGCTGCCGGTGTGGGCGCGCTGGGCTTTGCTGGTTTGCCGGCGTTTGCTGAGAGCGAGAAGAAAAACTACCCCAAGGGCAAGGCCGAGCATTGCATCTTCCTCTGGCTTGGTGGTGGTTGCGCGCACACGGACACCTGGGACCCTAAGCGCGTCGGCGACCCGCAGAAGAAGATCGCCGGCTCGGCCTACGCGGCCATCGATACCGCCATCCGCGGCGTGCAAGTCTGCGAGCATCTCAAGGGCACCGCAAACCTCCTCGACCGCTTCGCGCTGCTGCGCACGGTGAACCACGACATCATTGACGAGCACGCGGCCGCCACGAACTTCGTCCACACCGGCCGTCGCCCCACCGGCACCATCACTTACCCGAGCCTCGGCTCGCTGGTGTCGCACGAGCGCGGCGCGCTGGCGGACGGCATCCCGCCCTACGTCGTCATCGGCTACCCGATGGTCATGCGCGGCCCCGGTTACCTCGGCGCGAAGCACGGCTACGTTTATCTTACCGACACGGAGAAAGGCCCCGCCGGCCTCACGCGCCCGAGCTACGTGCATTCCGCTCGGCAAGCCGACCGCGAACAACTCCTCGGTGAACTGCGCAAGAGTTTTTCCGCGCGCACCAAGGGCGACAAGGTCGTGGCCGATTACGACGAGGCCATCGGCTCTTCCTTCGCGCTGGCGAACGGCGACTTCATGGGCGCGTTCAAGCTCGACGGCGAGGCGGCGTCGCTGCGACAGGCCTACGGCGGCGAGTTCGGGCAACGCTGCATGCTGGCCCGCCGGCTGGTGCAACGCGGCGTGCGGTTCATCGAGGTCTCCTTCAACCTGAACTTCATCAACGGCACCGGCTGGGACACGCACAACGACGGCCAGCTCAACCAGCACATCCTCATTCAACAGCTCGACCAAGCGCTCGCCATGCTCGTGACCGATCTCGAAAAGCAGCGCCTCCTCGACAAGACGCTCATCGTCATCGGCACGGAGTTCGGCCGCCCGCCGGAGTTCGATGGCGGCGGCGGACGCGGCCACCAAGGCAAGACCTTCAGTTGGGTGCTCGGTGGCGGCGGCCTGAAAACTGGCCAAGTCATCGGCGAAACTGACGAACTGGCGAAGAAGCCCGTTTCCAACCCGCTGTCCGTGCCTGATGTCCACGCCACCATCTGCTGCGCGCTGGGCATCAACCCCGCCAAGAATCTCTTCGATGGCCCGCGTCCCGTGCCCATTACGGATCGTGGCGAGCCGGCGCGACAGCTGTTCGCTTAACGCGCCGCCTTCAGGTGCTGGTCGAAGAAGCCTAGCACCACGGGCCGCAAGTCACGCTGCTTGGGCTGCAAGTGAAACGTGTGCGGCGCGCCCTCGACAATGACCAGCTCGTGCCGGGCACCCGCCTCTTTGAGCTTCGCGGCGAACAGCCTCGACTGCCCCACATCCACCGTTTTGTCTGCCGTTCCGTGCACGATGAGGATGGGCGGATCGAGCTTGTCCACATATGTGACAGGTGAGGCAGCGCGATAAAGTTCTGGGGCCTCCTCGCTCGATCGGCCGAGCATGGTGAGGTGCAACCGGCCCGATAAGTCCGCCGGGCCGTAGAGGTCCACCGCGCATTGCACACGGCAGGAGAATTCGCCGTAAGGCCCCTGCGGATCGAGGCCGTCCTTCCCGCCGATTACAGCGAGCATCGCGGCGAGGTGCCCGCCCGCCGAGCCGCCGATGACGCCGATACGTTCCGGATTTACCTGTAACCGCTCGGCATTCTTGCGCAGCCAGCGCACGGCCGTCATGCAGTCATGGAGGTTTTGCGGCCAGGTGGCCTTAGCTGTGCCCTTGTTGGTGCTGGCGAGAACGTAATTGATGCTCAGGCCCACGTAGCCGTTGAGCGCGAGATTGGTTCCGATGTTGATCTCGCGCGCCGCGCCCTTGTCACCACCGGTCCAGCCGCCGCCGTGGATGATAACTACCGCCGGCCGCCGCGCGCCGGACGGGTTGCTGGCGGGCAGATAGAGGTCGGCCTTTTCCTTCCGGTCGGGCGCGAGATAGGCGATGTCCTTCTCGATGCGGAAGGCCTCGCCCGCGTGCGTGGCAAGGGTTAGCAGGGCGGCAATGGCGAACAGGGCGAGTTTCATAAGCGATTGCGATAAATGTTCGCATGCCGTGACGGGGACACTCTTGTCCCCGGCAACTTGCGCTGCGTTAGCGGACAAGCGTGTCCGCTTCACGAGTGCGCTTCAGTGCGTAAAGCCCTTCTCGTCCTCGGGCAAGGGTTGATCCTTCGTCTCGGGTGCAAAGGGCAGCACTAGCAGGCCCAGTATGAAAATCGCGCACATAGTCAGGGCAGCAGGGCGCATCGGCTCGGGATGATTGGCATAGACCTGAGTCTTGAGGAGGCCGATGACCGGCACGCCGGCGGCGGCGAGGAAGCGTCCGACGTTGTAGCAGAACGACGTGCCCGTGCTGCGCAGGTGCGTGGGGAATAACTCCGGCAAGTAGATGGCATACACGGCAAACAACGAGAGCTGGAAGAAGCCCATGATTGGAATCAGCCAGAACGTCTGGCTCGCCTCACGGTAGAAGTTAAACGCGCAAGCTGTAGCGATAAGTGCGGTGGTGAACGCAATGGCAAAGGCTTTTTTGCGACCCAGCTTCGCAGCTACCCAACTTGCTGTTAGCATGCCGAAAAATGCGCCGATTTGCAGCGTGAGTAAACCCCAGCTCGCCCATTTGTCCACCAGCGGCCCGATCTCCGCCTTGCTCATGCCTTGGGCCGCGTAAGTCTTACTCAAAACCGTGCGGACTAACTCTGGAGTGAAGAAACCAATGCCCCATAGACCAATAACTCCCGAACACACGAGCAGCATTCCAACGATGGCGTGCTTGCGCCAGCGCGGGTCACGGAACAGCTCTGCGTAAGTAAAGGCGCTATGCTTGTCGAGTTCACCGGAGTCCTTCATCTGCTGCCAGCGCGTGGGTTCCTTCATTCGCATCCGGATTACGAGCGCGAGAAAGGCAGGGATCGCGCCAATGACAAACATCCAGCGCCACGAGTTACCCAATGCAATGGTCCCGGACTTTTCCAAATTCGCCATGCCCATGCCGATGAGCGCAGCGGAAATGTTTCCTAAGGCTGAGAGCGCCTGCAACGTACCAAGCGCACCGGAACGGGCCGAAGCAGGCATTACTTCCGCCAGCAACGCTACGCCCACGGCGAACTCACCCCCCACGCCCAGCCCGGTGATGAACCGGTAAAACGCAAAATCCCAAAACCCCTGCGACAGCGCGCTCAGGCCGGTGCAAAGTGAGTAGATCAGGATGGTAATCATCATTGTCTTTGCACGGCCGATCCGGTCGCCTAACACGCCAAAGACCAGTCCGCCAGTGGCCCAACCCGCGAGGAAGACCGATGTCGCGTAACCGCCCCAAACCAGCGGGTCTTGGCCTTCTTTAAGCAGAGCCTTCATCGCTGGCCCGCGCGACAGGGTGAAAAGCTGTTGGTCAAGGCAATCGAAGAGCCAGCCTAGCGCCGCCACGCCAAAGACGAACCAATGGTAGCTGTTGAGTTGCTTCCACCACGGGCCAATTGGGGTCGGGTTTGTCGAACTCATGTGCTGATAAGTTGAGGATGATGCCGGATGAACGACTTGCTACCTACACGTAACAACCAGCCTCGCCAAGGCTATTTTCCCTCATGAGCCACGGTCGCTGCAGATTTAAGATAGGCACGCTTGCTCTGGGCGAAGCTGGGTTAAGTCAGTTACCGCCCAGTCCGGTCGGTGAGCCTGCAGCTCTTCCAACTTCGCGCCACCTGTCGCGACGGCGAGACAGCGCGCGCCAATGGCCCGACCGCAGGCGATGTCCAGCGGCGTGTCGCCAATGACCAGGATTTCCTCACCGCGCAGTTCACAACCGAGGTGGCGGCTGGCGCGGGCCTTGGCGACACGGGCGATTTCGTTGCGGTCCTCGTGGTCGTCGCCAAAGCCGCCTGTAACGAATGGCTCCCACAACCCGTAGTGACGCAGCTTGATCTGCGCGCCAAGGCGGATGTTGCCCGTAAGCAGGCCGAGTAACGGAGGGTCGGGCAGCGCGGCAAGTTCTGCGAGCCAATCGTCGACGCCGGGACACACGCCACCCGCAAGTCGGTGCAGCAGGTGGTCCAGCCAGAATACATAACAGTCGATAAAGCGGCGGAAGTTTTCGGGCGAAGTGGGTATGCCGTGCAACGCGAGGAACTCGCTCACGAGTCCGGAATCCGTGCGGCCTGCGAAGCGCATTCGTTCGGTGCCGTGGTGTAGGTCAAACTCGGCTGCAAATGCGCGTCCGAATGCCTGCACGCCTGCGCCACCGGTGTGGATCAATGTGCCGTCAATGTCGAAGAGGACCAGTCGCACCATGCCGCGAGCGTAGTGGAGCAAGGTCAGGCCTGCAACGAATGACCAAAACTGCGCTGTCAAAACACAGGAATTCCCGGAACAACTTAGTCGCTCAAACCCGTTGGCCCCGCAAAACCCGGCTTGCGGCGCGGGCAGGAATGCGGACACTTAAAGCATGCATCTGTTTCAAATCATCTTTACGCCGACTGCCGCTGCCGAGTTATCCAAGCTCTCCAAGGAGCTGCAGCTCCAGATTCTCGGGGAGTTCCGCGGTTTGCCGCACGAGGTAATAAGCACAGAACTGGAGCGGTTTGGAAAACTCGAGCGCGCCGGGCATGTCTTGCACCGCCTCCGCGTGGGCGACCATCGGATCTACTTTGAGCGGCATGACCTTGGCGTGCTAGTGCAGCGGGTGTTAAGTAAGAATACGCTCAAGGACTTCCTCTACCGACAGGGTTTGCCCACCGGCGAAGACGAGGCGCTTCAGGATAACCCGAAGTTTTGGGAATTGATGCAATCCGCCCGCGCCGCCCGGTGATGTTCAACGCATGGCGTTTAACGCCGAATAGTCGTGGGAGCCATCGCTGGTTCACTTTAAATATCTCGAGACACTCATCGTCTGAGTCACTCTACGTCGTCTTTCTTACCACATGAAACGTTTCATCTGTCTTGCCAGCCTGCTTGCCTTCGCCCCCTGCGCTCTTCCTGAGAATTGGCCCGCATGGCGTGGGCCGCGTGGGGATGGCACGAGCGCTGAGAAGCAAGTCCCCGTGAAATGGAGCGGCACCGAAAACGTGCTGTGGAAAACCCCGCTCGCCATTGGCCACGCCTCGCCCATCGTATGGGGCGATCGGTTGTTCATCGTTGAGGCCGTCGCGAATACTGAAGGGCGCAATCTGCTCTGCCTTGATAAGCAGTCCGGTAAACTTCTCTGGTCACAGACCGTTGTGAAGTCGCCGCTGGAGAAGAAGCACCGTGAAAACAGTCATGCCTCCAGTACGCCTGCCACGGACGGGAAGCTTGTTTACGTCGCGTTCCTCGATGTGCAGGACATGGTCGTGGCCGCTTATGACTTCAATGGCAAGCAGCAGTGGCTCGCGCGGCCCGGCGTGTTTAAGAGCGTCCACGGCTTTTGTACTTCGCCCATCTTGTACCAAGGCAAAGTCATCGTGAATGGTGACCACGATGGCGAGAGCTACCTCGCCGCGCTCGATAAGGCGACGGGAAAGACGCTGTGGAAGGTGCCGCGCGCGAACAAGACCCGGAGCTATTGCGCGCCGATCATCCGCCAGCTTTCTGGGCGCACGCAGATGATTCTCTCTGGCGACCGTTCCGTAGCCAGCTATGACCCCGACACTGGTAAGCAGCATTGGTATTTTAAGGGTCCCACCGAGCAATACGTGGCCTCGCTTGTTTACAACGAAAAGGCTGACCTGCTGTTCATGACCGCTGGCTTTCCTCAGCACCACCTCCTCGGCTTGCGTCACACAGGCAACGGCCACCTTGGCGATATTTATCACCTGCCCGAGATTACCCACCCGCAGGTTGCATGGCATCATACCAAGGCCTCGATGGTTTCCTACGTCCCCTCGCCTATCAGCGAGGGAGATTACTTCCTGGTCGTAGGCGACCAAGGGCATGCCAATTGCCTCATTGCGAAGACCGGCGAGTCGCTCTGGTCGGAGAAAATCGGCCGCAGCCACGCTTCGCTCGTATCAGCGAATGGCTTGGTTTATTTCCTCAACGATGACGGCGTGGCTTACATCGTAAAGCCAGGCCGAACCTTTGAGCTGGTTGCGAAAAACGAGTTAGGCGAGCCCACTTACGCTTCGCCCGCGATCAGCGACGGACGCCTCTATCTGCGCGGCGAAAAACATCTCTTTTGCATCGGCGCCGCCGGAGCTAAGACCGCGCAGCGTTGAGTCACCGCCGCCGTTTCCGCCGTGACAGAGGCGGGGGAGATGGCCAGCATTGAGCTGCGACTACTCATGCGCGCGTGGCGGAATGGCAGACGCGCCGGACTTAGGATCCGGTTCCGAAAGGAGTGGAGGTTCAAGTCCTCTCGCGCGCACCAACTCTCGGTGGTTTTCCCGGGCCGGCTGACGGCGGAGAACCTCAGAGGCACTCCAAGCAGCATTAAGCCTCAGCGTCCTTTCAGGCTCCATTGGAGCCAACAGGTGCGGGTCGATGGTTTTTAAGTCTTTCTCTCCGTTGACAACTATCGGCATAGCGCGGACAACTCCCGCGCATGACAAAAGTCGCCATTGTCGGTGCGTCCGGTTACTCGGGCGAGGAACTGGTTCGCTTGCTGTTGAACCATCCGCAGGCCGAGCTAGTGGCCGTTACCTCCCGTCAGCAGGCGGGGCAGACGGTTGCGCAGGTGTTCCCAAAGTTTGCGAGCCATCCTGAGGCCCGGGCGTTGCGCTTCGTGGAGCCAAACGCCGAGGTGCTCGCCAAGCAAGCAGCGGTGGTCTTTCTCGCTTTGCCGCATGGCGTGGCGGCGGAGTTCGCCGTCCCGTTGCTGGCCGGCGGGGCGCGAGTTGTTGACCTCAGTGCGGATTTCCGGCTCAAGAGCGCGGCCCGCTACAAAGAGTTCTACGCGCACGACCATCCCGCGCCGGAGCTGCTCGCGAAGTCCGTCTATGGCCTGCCGGAGTTTCACCGGGCAGCCATCAAGGGCGCCACGCTCATCGCTTCGCCAGGCTGTTATCCCACGAGTATTCTGCTGCCCACACTGCCACTCCTGCGTGCGGGTCTCATCAAACCGCAAGGCATCATCGCTGACTCCATGAGCGGCGTGAGTGGCGCAGGCCGCAAGGCAGAACTGGATTACCTCTTTGTTGAGTGCAACGAGAGCGTGCGCCCCTATGGCGTGCCGAAGCACCGGCACCTCTCGGAAATCGAGGAGCAGCTCGCGCTCGCGGCGGGCGGGCCGGTGACGATTCAGTTCACGCCGCATTTGGTTCCGGTCAATCGCGGCATCCTCACCACACTGTATCTTGCCCCGGCAAAACACTTCACCACCGCCGGAGAAGCCGCCGCGCTCGGCGAGCAGGTCGCTGCGTGTTACCAGGCCGCTTATGCAAACGAGCCGTTCGTGCGCGTGCTCGATGGCAAGGCGTTGCCGGACACGAAGAACGTCGTCGGCACCAACGTCCTCGAACTCGCCTGGCGGCTCGACCCGCGCACTGGTCGGCTGCTGGTGATGAGCGCCGAGGACAACATCGTGAAAGGTGCAAGCGGCCAGGCCGTGCAAAGCTTTAATATCATGTGCGGCTATCCTGAGACAGCGGGGCTGATCTGAGTTGGAGCGGGGCAACCCAACGCACAACTTTAACCCCTCATGGGCGCGTCTAGTTGCCGCGACGGGGGTCAGTGACGGCCGGCTTGGTTTTACGATTGCACATTCTGCTTCGCTCGCCCGAAATCCCCGGCGCATGAGCGAACTGAAATACTCTGTCGAGCATCTCGGCCTCCCCGCCCGTGAACCCGTGGCCCTGAAGGACTGGTATGTGCGCGTGCTGGGCGCAAAGGTGCGTTTCAACAACGGCCAGACGCCGCCGGCCTTCTTCCTCGAACTCGGCGGCGGGTTGATGGTTGAAATTTACGCCGCGACGAGCACGGTCGCGGACACAGCGAACAATGGTGCTGCCGGCTGGCGGCACGTGGCGCTGCGCGTTGAGTCCATTGAGGCCGCGCAGGCGGAACTCGCGCGACGCGGCGTGGTGGTCACGGAGCAGCCCAAGCCGGCAGGCGGCGGCGGGCGTGTGCTGTTTTTCGCGGACGCGGAGGGCAATCTGCTGCACCTCGTCGAGCGGCCAAAGGAGTCGGTTTTCCATTGAAGCACGGGGTGACGGATTAGCACGGGATTACTAACCGGGGCATTGCTCCCAACAAAACGCCCGGCTACACCTCCCAGCCACTAAATGCCATCGCCCAACTTCTCCGCCGTCATCTTCGACATGGACGGCGTCATCATTGACAGCGAGCCGCGCCACCAACGCGCGTTTCTCGAAGTGTTTGCGCAGATGGGCTACGGACAGACGCACGGCATCCAGTTCGAGCGATACCTCGGCCGCTCCGATCGCGCGGTTTGGGTGGACTTCATCGCGCAGCACAAGCCGAAGTGGACCTTGGATGAACTGATTGCGTGGAAGCAGAACCACCTCATCGAGATAATCCGCCGCGAGCAGCCCATCTTCAATGGCCTGCCAGAACTATTAGCAAAGCTCGCGCCGCGTTACCGGCTCGCGGTCGCGTCCGGCTCGGTGCATCTAGTGATTGACGAGGTGTTGGCGATGAGAGGATTACGCGCGTTCTTTCCCGTCGTGGTCAGCGTGCAGGATGTGGCGCATGGTAAGCCTGCGCCCGATGTGTTTTTGCGCGCGGCGGAGCGGCTGGGCGTGGCCCCGGCAGCGTGCTGCGTGATCGAGGACTCGGCGGCCGGAGTGACCGCTGCGCGGGCTGCGGGCATGACGGCTATCGCCATCACAAATACGTTACCAGCGGAGAAGCTTACGCAGGCGCAATACCTTGTGCGGACTTATGAGGAGATTGGACGGTTGCTGGCGTGAAGCTGCCGGGCGGGCTGCTTACACGTCAATTATAGGCCCGTCGCCGTCGCTGGGCGGTTTTTCGGTTGCGACCTTGCGGCGCACGCGGACGCGGCTCTCGCCTGTGCCAGTGAGGGTGTTCAGCACAAGCGAGATGATGCTGATGATCAGCGCGCCCCAGAACGCCGGCCAAAAGCCGCCCACTTTGAACCCCTTGACCAGCGAGCCGACGAGGTAAAGCAGCCCCGCGTTGATGATGAGCACGAACAGGCCCAAGGTAACCACCACCAGCGGCAGGGTGAGCAGGAACAGCAGCGGGCGCAGAAAGGTGATAAGGATGCCGAAGAGCAGGGAAGCAACCAGCAGACCACCGGCCGAGTCATACTCGATCCCAGGCACGACGTGAGTGGCCACAAGCATGGCCAGCGTGTTGATGGCCCAACGCTGGAGGAACACCACCGCCACTTGGCGGGGCGCCCGCTCCGGCTCGGCCGGCCGACCTGATGGGATCCCGAATCGCACGCACGCAACATGGTGGTGCACCCACCAAACCGCAAGCAATGCTTCGCGGCGGAGCGAGCCGTTAAAACCAGTGGTAATTAAAGCTCACGCTCACGCGCTCACTGGCCACAGGATTGGCCGGGACTTCATGGCGGAGCCAACTTTCGAAGAGAATGACATTGCCCGATTCGGCCGGGTAGTGGACGAAGGGCCGGTTCTCCCCCGTCACTCCAGCTTTACGCGGCGGGGCCGCCATGAAGCGATCCAAGCGTGGATCCTCGAACTTGATCGCGGCGCAGCCCTTGGGCGTTTTAACGTAATAGGTGCCGCTGATGGTCGAGGTTGGGTGCAGATGTAAGCCGTGCGCGGTTCGGCGCGGCATGATGTTCACCCAGCAATCAGTCATTTCCAGCCGGCGGTTTGTCAGATCGAATTCCAGCCGGCGAGCGAAAGCCTTCACATGCCGGTCAATGCGCCGTTGCAGTTCGGTAAATGTGGACGAGAACCTATGCAGTTTGTCCAACGAGCCATAGGTCGTAAAGCCGCCGGGATAATTCTTTTTCGACCAACGCTGCCCATCGCGGTCAAAGTCGCGGAGTTGATAGGCCTCGGCAAGTAGCTCGGCGTTAAACCGCGCCGCGCCCGTGCGGAGCAGCGGCGCACAGTAGATCAGAGTCGGAAACCAAGCTTTGATGCGCACCCGGTGAAATTAGCGGAAAGTTCCCGGTTCAAGCCAGCCTCGCTTTCACACTCAAGCATGGAGTCTTGGTGAACACCCAGAAAACACGCCAGAGTCCCTCGAACCCCGTGTCCTCGGGATTAAAAGAGAACTTCAAAAACGATGATGGCGGGCTTGCCTGCCGGGGTTCTCCGTCTAGGCTCGCGCCCGTGAAAATCCTTTTCATTGGCGATGTGGTTGGTTCCCCCGGGCGCCAAGCCGTGGCCGAGTTGGTGCCGGCTCTCCGGCGGCAACACACGCTCGATGTCGTCATTGCCAACGGTGAAAATTCTGCCGGCGGCTCCGGCATCACGCCTGAGACCGCGGCGGAACTCTTCGCCAGTGGCGTGGATGTCATCACCAGCGGCGATCATCTTTGGGACCAAAAGGAAGTCGCCGCGCTGCTCACCGACGAACCCCGTTTCGTGCGCCCGCTGAATTACCCGCCCGGCTCGCCTGGCCAAGGCAGCACCACGCACCGCTTGCTTGATGGCCGTCTGCTCGCTGTTATCAACGTCCAAGGCCGCACGTTTATGTCGCCCATGGACAACCCTTTCACCCGGATTCGCGCCGAAGTCACCGCGCTGCGTCAGCACACGCCACTTATCTTTGTAGACATGCACGCCGAGGCGACCTCAGAAAAAATCGCCCTCGCCCGGATGCTAGACGGGCAGGTTAGCGCCGTGGTGGGAACGCACACGCACGTGCAAACGGCGGATGAGCAAATCTTCCCCGGTGGCACAGCTTTCTTGTGCGACGCGGGCTTTACCGGCCCGCATGAGAGCTGCTTGGGCCGCGAGATTCAGCCCATCATCGAACGCTTTCTGACTGGCCAACCGCGCCGCTTCGCCGTGGCCCGCGACCGCGTGCTACTGCAAGGCGTGGTCATTGAACTGGACGATGTGACGGGGAGGGCCATAGCGATCCAGCGGGTTTCCGAGGCCCTTGCGACGGCAACCAAACGGGAATGAGTGCGAGTTACAAAGTCCAGCTACCGTCGGACTTGCGGGCGTTACCATTCCTTCTCATCGGAACCCTGCTTCGGTCGGGTGCCGGTGGCGCCCGTTGCGACTACGAGCAGGAGCCCAATGCTGTTGAGCAATCGTGGCAATTCTTCCCCGCTTGCCCCTTCGCGCCGTCGGCAGCCTTTTGCGGTTAAACTCTCATCAATTTCGTGGCCAAATCTTCCAAATCCCAGTGGGACTTCGGCGAACTCTTCCCGACGGAAGCGGTGCGTCAGGTTTTGTCGGTCTCTGAGCTAACTGGAAACATCAAGCGGCTGCTAGAGAAACAAGTTGGGCAGGTGGCGGTTTCCGGCGAGATCACGAACCTCCGAGCGCAGGCTTCGGGACACGTCTATTTCACGCTCAAGGATGCAAGCGCGCAGCTGGCTTGCGTGCTCTTCCGCAATACCTCTGTGCCGCACCGCGCGCTCCTCACGGACGGCCAAAAGGTGCAACTCACCGGCGACCTCACGGTCTACGAGGCGCGCGGGCAGTATCAGCTCATCGTCAGCGCGGTGGAGTTGCAGGGCGTGGGCGCATTGCAAGCGGCTTTTGATCGGCTCAAGGAAAAGCTCGCAGCCGAGGGCCTCTTCAGGCTCGAGCGCAAGCGCAAGCTGCCGCGCTACCCGCAGCGAATCGGCTTGGTAACTTCGCCAACGGGCGCAGCCATTCGCGATGTGCTGCACGTCATCGCCCGTCGCCAACCGGGGCTGGAGATCATCTTCGTCCCATGCCGTGTGCAGGGCGATGGCGCGGCTTCGGAAGTCGCTCAAGCGATTCGGCTATTGAATGAGTTTTCTGCGCGCGGAGCGGAGCCGGCAAGAAATTGGGACCGCGAAAAAGCAAGCTTGGCATCCGAAGCTCCGCCCCGCTCTTCCGCTTACTCACTTTCTGACCAGCCCAAGCTCGACTTGATTTTGGTAACCCGCGGCGGCGGTAGTCTCGAAGACCTTTGGGCGTTCAACGAAGAGCCCGTTGCGCGGGCCATCTTTGAGTCGGCCGTCCCCGTCGTGTCGGCAGTTGGACACGAGATTGATTTTACCATCGCCGACTTCGTCGCGGACCTGCGTGCAGCGACCCCCAGTGCGGCAGCAGAACTCATCACCGAGGGTACGTTTGCCAGCCGGGAGTTTGTGGCCGACGCGGCCGCGCGACTGAACCAGCTCGCCCGGCACCATCTCGCCGCCGCAGACGAGGCCTTCGCCGCCGTGCGTCACCGACTCGTGCTTGCGCATCCGCGTCGGCGCTTGCAGGAATTGGCACAGCGGCTGGATGACGCGGGCCTTGCCTTGGTACGGGAGACGAAGGTGCAGTTGCGCGAGCAGCGGCATCGCTTTGATCAGGCTGTGTCGGATCTCCAGCGGCTCAAGCCCACGGCGCAGCTGGCCTTACGCCGGGAACAACTCGCAGCGCTTGCCAGCCGCCTACGATTGCTCTCACCTGAAAACGTCTTGGCGCGCGGATATTCCATCACCACGGATGTCGCGACCGGACAGGTCATCCGCCAAGCGGCGCAGGTTAAGGTCGGCCAGAGGCTCCGCACGCGAGTCGGTGAAGGAGAGTTTGAGAGTATCGTCCGGCCAGCAAAATCAGGCGTGGATTCCACCGACTCTTGACCGTTTGAAAGGATCAGAAGTTCCCAAGCCCTTCGGAAAAACCTCCCGCAGGTTCACAGTGACCAAAGCGTTGCCGCCTTCATTTACGGCCACCTAAATCCTTGGCCAAGCCCGGGTCAACGCCACTCGCTCAAGGCAGCTTGAACTTTGGACACTGGCTGAGGAATTCAATGGGGTTGCGGTAAACAACCTTATCAATCAAGTCAACGGGCCAACCGCGGCGCTTCATTTCCAGCGCGGTGCGCGGGACGGCCAGCGGAATGCTCACGCCCCAGTCGCACGCCGAGTTCATCCAGATGCGTTCGTGCGAGAATAGGTCCAACATATCAATCGCGCGGGCAGGGGAACACTTGCTTTCCGGGTACAGTGTCATGCCGGCCCAGAACCCCGCGTCCAGTACCAGTTGGATGGTGTGCTCCTCCACATGGTCAATAATGCAGCGTTCAGGCCGGATGCGTTTGTCCGCGCGCAGCACGTCGAGGATGAGGCGCGTGCCCTTGAGTTTGTCTTCGAGATGAGGCGTGTGCACGAGGATGAGCTGGTCGTGCCGTGCGGCGAGGTCCACATGCATTTCAAGCACCTTCATCTCGTTCCGTGAATTCTTGTTCAAACCGATTTCACCGATGCCCAGCACGTTGGGCCGGCCGAGGAACTGCGGAATGATGCCGATGACGTCCTTGGCCAAGGCCAAGTCTTCAGATTCCTTGGGGTTGATGCAAAGCCAGGAAAAGTGTGGCAGACCGAACTTTGCCGCGCGCTTTGGCTCGTACTCGGTGAGTTGGCAAAAGTAATCGTGAAAACCGTCGGCGGACGAGCGGTCGAAGCCCGCCCAGAAGGCTGGCTCGCATACCGCCGCGCACCCGGTGGTGACCATGTCCTGGTAGTCGTCAGTCGTGCGACTGACCATGTGGCCGTGGGGTTCGATGTAGCGCATGAGGAGAGTCGAAGGGTAAACGTAGAAAGACTTAGCCCACTCGGCCGATCCTGGACGTCAGCCCAAACCGCATGTCGTTGAGAAAGGATTTTATCACTTAATAAACAAATTGGTTCGCAGCGCTCGCCAACTTCCTCGCTTTGAGGTGCTGAAGGTTAGACTGGAAGGCATGGGCTGTAACGAACTCACTTGGTTTTTAACTTTTCCCCGGCCACGCACCCGTCGCGCCTTTAACCGTCGCTTTCGCCAGCGGCTTGATCGTTGGATCGCTGAAGGAGAGCAGGATGCGCTTGGCGCGATGGGGCTTTTTCTCACCGAGATGCTTCAGCGCGGTGCGGAAGGCGGCGAGGCGGAAATCAGCGTCGCCTTCGGAGCGGTCTAGGCGGTCGAGGAAGGCGGCGACTTCAATAAGCTTGTGCCGTGCGTCCATGAAGTATTGGTCGAGCACTTGTTGACGAGTCATAGCGTACTTTTAATAAACCGTACCGCCGCGCGGAAGACAACTCGCGATTCAGCCCGTGAATTCTCACTCCCCTTCCTGCGCCTAAGTATTCATGCGCTCTATTGCCTCTCTCTTTGTCGGCGCGGTTATCTTCGCCACCTTATCCACCAACCTCCCCGCCGCCGGTTATCTTAAGGACGCCGCCACCGGCGACCCAAAGCTTCGCTCCGTCGGCGCGATGTCCTTTGGCCCCGGCGGGCTGCTGCTCGTCACTGAGCCGCGCCACGCGGCCATTGTGGCGATTGAAACCGGCGACACCGGCCCCGTTCAAAAACTCAAGCAGAAGGTCAGCGATGTGAATGCCCTGCTCGCCGCCCGCCTCGGCGCGGCCGAGGGCGGTGTGACCATCGTCGACATGGCGGTGAACCCGGCGAGCGGTAAAATCTACCTCTCCGTCACGCGCAAACCGGACAACGCCTCGCTCATCATCGTCGTCACTGCCGATGGCCAGGCTGCACCGCTGGATTACGCGAAGGCCAGGCACGCTCGTGTCTCGCTGCCCGCTGCCGACACCGCGAAGGTCGGCAACGTCTCCGATGTTGCTTTCGCCGGCGACCGCGTGCTCGCGGCCGGTTCCTCGAACGAAGAGTTTTCCAGCAAGATTTTCACCCTCTCGCTCCCGCTCGCGCACGGCGGCAGCGCAGTGCCGGTCAGCGCGGAGACGTATCATGTCGCGCACGGTAAGTGGGAGACCAAGGCCCCGATCACGAGCTTCGTGCCGATGGAGGAGAACGGAAAGCATTACGTCGTCGGCTCATTCGCCTGCACGCCGATCGCGAAGTTCGAACTGGACGACCTCAAACCCCACGCGCAGGTCAAGGGCACCAGCGTGGTCGAGCTTGGCTCCGGTAACCGCCCGCTCGACATGTTCACCTATGAGAAGGACGGTAAGCAGTGGCTTGTGACGCACACGCAACGCTTCCATCAAAATCTTTTTGGCCCGAGCAAATATTGGGGCGCGCGCGTGGACATGTCGCTCATCAAGGTCCGCGAGGAGTCAAAGATCAACCAAAAGGCCGTGCGCCGCGACGTCAAGCAACCGAAAGGTCCGGAGGGCATTGAAATCGTGGACAGCCTCTTCGGGGCGGTGCATGTGGACAAGTTAAGCAACACCGAGGTCGTGGTCCTGCGAGAGCAGGGCGCGTCGCTCACGCTGGAAGTCGCCCCGTTGCCGTGAAGTTGCGCGCGCCAACGCGCCTGCTCTGGCTCGCGATAACGCTGGCAAAGCATGTCACCGCCGCCGAGCCGGCAGCGCTGCTCCGATTCGAGGCTGACCGGAGCAATTCGCTTACCGTCACAGTCATTGCGGCAGCAGCGGAGAGATCCGCATGGCCACGTGACTCCGCCGAAGAACTTACGCGCGCCCCACAGCCGTGGTTTGGGATGTGGCTTGGCGAAGGTAAAACCAACTCCCCGCCGCTCGCGGGCAGTTACTCACTCGTTGGCGCGCAACTTCGCTTCCGCCCCAGCCTGCCGCTGCTGCCCGGCCAGACATACACCGCCCGGCTCGAACGTCCTGGCCTCAGCCTCCGCGTCGAGTATCGCCCCGCCCCGCATGAACCCGCTGCCGCGCCTAAGTTGCTTGCCATTTACCCGACCAGCGACCGCCTGCCTGCAAACCACCTCAAGTTCTACCTTGTCTTCTCCGAGCCGATGGAGACGGGCGTCTTCCTTCAGCACTGTCGACTCCTGGACGCCCGCGGGCGCGAAGTGGACGCGCCATTCCGCGAAACGGAACTGTGGTCCCCGGACGGGCGGCGGCTGACGCTCTGGATTCATCCCGGCCGGCAAAAAACCGGCGTGAATCTTAATGTCGAATTTGGCCCCGTGCTACAAGCGGGCGGCCACTACCGGTTGGTGATTGACGGTCGTTGGAAATCCGCGCACGGCACGCCGCTGGGCAACGACTTGACCAAAGCCTTCCACGCCATCGAGCCGTTGCATGACCAACTCACGACGCGAAGGTGGCAAGTCCATCCGCCGGTCGCCGGCTCGCGCGACGCGCTGCGTGTCACGTTCCCGCTGCCGCTAGACTGGGCCACGCTGCACCGCTTACTGCGGGTGACAGGCAAGACTGGGAACCTCGCTGGCGTCATTACCGTCACGCCCGGCGAACAGGAGTGGCAATTTGTGCCAGACAAGGCATGGATTGCTGGCCCGTACGAATTGCGCATCGTTAATGCGATCGAAGACCACGCTGGCAATAGCCTCGCGCGGCCTTTTGAGGTGAACTTGGAGCAGCGCAACACCTCCCGCCCGTTGCCACCGGTGGATTTGGAATTGACCCTTCCTTTCGCCGTGCGTTGAAGCGGTCCCGCAACCAAGCCCGCCACGCCGCGATTCACAAAACCAAAATAGCGGCAGGCGAAGAGTAATCAAAGGCAAGGCTGATATGGCTAGCACGGTTGAGCTTGCCTGCTTTCCCCGTCGGGCAATCCTTCTCCAAATGCTCCGCGCACGAAGTCGCGAATGACGCCTAGTTCCGCTTCGCCTGCGATGGTGTGCTCCTTCGGAAATTCCCGCCACTCGACCTGTATCCCACCCTTGCGTAATTGCTCGACTTGTTCCCGCACCGGGCCGACAGGCAGCAGCGGGTCGAAACGGCCGTGCGTCAGCAGGAGTGGTTGCTCGCGCGCCACGGGCGACGCGGTGCGCAGCAGCGCCGCCGGGTCTGCCACCCACCCGCTCACGCCCACCAGCGCGGCGAAGCGGTGCGGGTACCGCAGCCCGACCTCGACGGTCATCAAGCAGCCCTGCGAGAACCCGAACAGCGCGGTTTCCTCCGTGGGAAAACCCTTCGCCCGCTGCGCGTCGAGCAGTTCAAACAACAACCGCGCGCTGCGGGCCGCGCCAGGCGCGGGGTCGCCGGGGAAGTCGAACCACGAGTAGCCGCCGAAGTAATCATCGGGCGCGTTGACCAGCAGGTAGTTGAGCCACGGCAGGCCCATCGCCTCCGGCATCCAGCGGTAGCCGTCCATGCTGTCGCCGAGGCCGTGCAGGACTACCATGAGGCGGTGGGAGTTCTTGTCCGTCGCAGGCACCAGTTCCGAAGTCAGCATCGCGCTGATGTAGCGCGGAAGCCGCGCGTGGTGAAGCGGAACTTCGCAAAGCACGAACGCTTTAACCTTTCCACCCCCCACCGCCGTCTGTCACTGCGCATGCCCACATCATTTCACCGACTTCTTCCCGTCTTGTTGGCGTTCGCTAGCGCGTTCCCCATCCTCGCTGCGCCCGCCAAGCCCAATATCCTCGTCATCGTCGGCGACGACATGGGCTATGCCGACGTGGGCTTTCACGGGTGCAAGGACATCCCCACGCCGCACCTCGACGCGCTTGCCAAGTCGGGCGTGCGCTTTACCAGCGGTTACGTCAGCGGGCCGTATTGTTCGCCGACGCGCGCGGGGTTGATGACGGGTCGGTATCAGAACCGGTTTGGTCACGAGTTCAATTCCGGCGGTGCGGGCGGCGGCTTGCCGCTGACGGAAACCACTTTGCCCGACCGGCTCAAGGCGGCGGGCTACCGGACCGGCATGGTCGGCAAGTGGCACCTCGGCGACAAACCGGAGCAGCATCCGCTCAAGCGCGGTTTCGGCGAGTTCTTCGGCTTCCTCGGGGGCGCGCACAGTTACTTCGAGTCGTCGGGTGTGCTGCGCGGCACCGAGCCGGCGAACGAGAAGGAGTATTTGACCGACGCGTTCGGGCGCGAGGCGGCGGCGTTCGTCGAGCGGCACAAAGACGGGCCGTGGTTTCTTTACCTCGCCTTCAACGCGGTCCACACGCCAATGCACGCCACGGACGCGCGGCTCGCCAAGTTCGCGCATATCGCCGACAACCAGCGGCGCACTTACGCGGCGATGATGGTCGCCATGGACGAGGCCATCGGCAAGGTGCGCGCCAAGATCGCCGCGCTCGGTCTCGAACAGAACACGCTCGTGACGTTCATCAGCGACAACGGCGGCCCGGCCATGCCCGGCGTCACGGTCAATGGCTCGGTCAACACGCCGTTGCGCGGCAGCAAGCGCACCACGCTCGAAGGCGGCGTGCGTGTGCCGTTCCTCGTCTCGTGGCCCGCGCGGCTCAAGCCCGGCGTGTTCGATCAACCGGCGATCCAACTCGACCTTCATGCTACCGCGCTCGCCGCCGCCGGCGTGGACGTGAAATCCATCGCCAAGCTCGAAGGCGTGAACTTGCTCCCCTTCCTTACCGGTGAAAAATCCGGCGCACCGCACGAGGCGTTGTTCTGGCGCTTCGGCGACCAAACCGCGATCCGCGCGGGCGATTGGAAGCTCGTCCGTTACGACGTGAACGCCGACACGCGCACCGGCGCCGGCAACCAGGGCGTCACCGCCGCGCGCCTCTACAACCTCGCCACCGACATCCACGAAGACAAAGACCTCGCCGCCGCGATGCCCGACAAGGTGAAGGAACTCCGGGCGCAGTGGGACGCCTGGGACAAGGCCAACCTCGCCCCCGGCGCCACGGAGGACGGAAAAGGCGGCAAGAAGAAGCAACGCAAGAAAACACCGTGAAGTTCAAAGCCCAAGACTCAAAGCTCAAGGAAAAGTCCATGCATCAACATTCAAGTTCCCCTCGTCCGCAACGCCGATTGGCCCTTGGCCGCTGGCTCTTGCTCCTTTCCTTGAGCTTGAGCCTTTGCACTTTGACCTTCGCCGCGCACGCGGCCACTGAGCATCTGATCCGTGCTGGAGATTCCCCGCAGGCCGTGCTGGATCGCGCCGCTGCGGGCGACCGGTTGGTCTTCCTGCCCGGCCTCCATCAGCACGGTTTGGCGAAGCACCGCGCGATGCTTTACGTGGACAAAGCCATCGAGATCGAGCTGCGCGAAGGGGCGACGCTCAAGCTCGCGCCGGGCGTGTGCAAGCTGGAGGCCGAGGGCGAAATCACCACCGACCAGGACGCGGGCAAGAAGCTCGATGACTTCGAGATTGGCGGCCGGTTCGACACCGCGCGGCCCGCCGTGCAAGGGCCGGAGGCGTATGGCGCGACGATTTACACCGTGGTCATTGACGGGTTGGGCACGGACGGAAAGCCCGACACGTTCGCGTGGGGCGATGGGAAGATTTTCGACACACCGCACAAGCAGGTGCCCATCACGGGCGACTGGCAGGAGTTGAGCCACGGCGTGAAGGTGCGCTTCGCGAACCGCACCGGCCACAGCGTGCGGAGTTTGTGGTTCGTCAGCTACGACGGCCCAGAGGCTTACGGCATCCGCATCGGACACGGACTGCAAAAGGAGTTCATCGAGGGCGTGCGCGTGTTTGGCAAAGGCACGATTGATCTGAGCGCCTCGCAAAACGCGCTGCCCAGCGGCCTCGTGAAGGACATCAACGCCTGCGTGCTCATCCACGGCCGCGTGCGCGGAGTCGTCATCGAGGGCATCACGATGACCGACACGATGCGTTCGGTGATGTGCTACGGCGAACACACCGGCGCGTTCCTGCCTGGCGGCAAGACTGGCCACGGCGAGTCGTTCGACGCGGAAAACATCACCATCCAGCGCACGCGCACGCTGAACCCGAACGGCGCGGCTTACTTGCTCGGGCACCCGTCGCATCGCGGCCAGCTCCGCAACGTGAAGTGCAACTTCAATTACATGGAGACCGGCCTGACCGCCATGGAGCCGAACTTCAATCTCGATGGCTACGAAGTCATCGGAAACGTGATCAAGAGCGCCGGGCAAGCCATCCACTGCTGGCGGCACTCGAAGAACGGCATCGTGGCCGACAACCTCCGCGTCCACGACATCACGGGCAAACCCGTCGTGGTCGTGAACTCCCCGCGCGGCTGGCAAAACCCCGAGCCGCCCGTGCAGCGCAACAACCGGAACCACCTGAGCGACAAGCTGCCGTGACGCGCGGTTTGCGCTCGGTGATAACCTTTTGGGGGCCCACCGCCGTCTGTCACTGCGCATGCCGACATCATTTCACCGACTTCTTCCCTTCCTGCTGGCCTTTGCCGGCGCGTTCCCAATCCTCGCTGCGCCCGCGCGGCCGAACATCGTGCTCGTCATGGCCGACGACCAGGGCTGGGGTGACACCGGCTACAACGGCCATCCCGAACTCAAGACGCCGCACCTTGACGCGATGGCCGCCGCCGGGCTGCGGCTGAACCGCTTTTACACCGCGCACTTCAACTGTTCGCCCACGCGCGCCAGCGTGATGACCGGGCGGCATCCGCATCGCATGGGCACGTTTGGCCCCGGCTCGCCCATCCGCGCGCAGGAACTCACCGTGGCGAAGGTGTTGCAAGGCGCGGGTTACGCGACCGGCCATTTCGGCAAATGGCACCTCAACGGCAAGAACGGCGACCGCGACACGAAGACGCCGCCGGGCCGCGCCATCCTCGCCAACGACCCGCTCTCGCCCGGCAAACTCGGCTTCGACGAGTGGGTTTCCGCCGACAACTTCTACGACCTCGACCCGGTACTGGGTCGCAACGGCGTGGCGGAGAAATTTAAAGGCGACGGCTCGGACATCGCGATGGACGAGGCGCTCAAGTTCATCCGCAAGTCGGCGGGTGCGGGGAAACCGTTCTTCACCGTCGTGTGGTTTGGCAACCCGCACACGCCGCACGAGGCGTTGCCGGCGGACAAGGCGCTTTACGAGAAGTTCTCGGCGTCAGAGCAAAACTATTACGGTGAACTCACCGGCATTGACCGCAACGTCGGCAAACTGCGCGCCGCGCTGCGCGAGCTGAAGGTCGCGGACGACACGCTGGTATGGTATACGAGCGATAATGGTGGCGCGGCGGGCCCGAAATCCACCGGCAACCTGCGCGGCTCGAAGGGCACGCTGTGGGAAGGGGGCCTGCGCGTGCCCGGCATCGTTGAGTGGCCCGCGCGCATCCCGAAGCCGTTTGCCAGCGACATGCCTTCCTCGACGCTGGACATTTATCAGACCGTGCTCGCGGCCACCGGTGCGAAAGCCGAGAAGCAGATTCAACCGCTCGACGGCATCAACTTGCTTCCGCTGTTCGAACGGCAAATGGACGCGCGCGGTAAGGCCATCCCGTTCG